>ERZ1023670.4-NODE-4-length-105111-cov-60.301458_pt1 | contig 105111 bp, 147 predicted proteins | sample MGYA00380342_ERZ1023670 | MGnify/ENA primary metagenome ERZ1023670 (study PRJEB33179, sample SAMN07448984) | human gut metagenome | biome: Human-gut; feature: Human associated habitat; material: Faeces | host: Homo sapiens | place: India: Bhopal | collected...
GCTCTTTTAATGCGACCAACTAGTTGTGAACCAGTTTTCTTAATTGGCCGTATTATTTTTTTACCTGAGCCTTGGCCTTACCTTTGGCTTCCTTTTTCTTATCCTCGGCTGCCTTCTTCTCAGCTGCTTCCTTAGCAGCCTTGGCAACAGCCTCTTCCTCAGCCTTGATCTCCTCATCGGTCTTGAACTCCAAGTCGATAATGTTCTCCTTGGCATAGCCTACGAGTGGATCAGAAGGATTGCGGAACAGATTAGAGATGATACCTGCATACTGCGTAGCGTTATCAAGCATCGAATCAGACTTAACCTTAGCCATCATGTCTGGGGTAACGTCACGATAGTACGCACGCTTAATGGCGATAACAGTCTTCTTTGCGAAGTTGTTACCTTCCAAGAAGTTCTTCTTCAAGTTCTCAACGAACTCACCTGGAGCCGCAAGAACCGCTGCAGTAGCCTTATCGGCAAATGCGATATTCTTGTTAGCTGCATCAATATGCTCCTTGACACGATCCTTTTCTGGAAGCGCGTTCTCTGCCTCGAGCAAAGTCTTACCCTTTGAGCGAACATCATCTGCACCAATGATTACGAGGCACTTTACAGCGTCTGCAATCTGATCATCGGTATACTTGCATACACCGGTGTTCTTGTCAGTAGAATGGTCGCGAAGCTCGCAGAACGCAGATACAGGAGATCCTGACGTAGCGGTAACGTTGAAGAAGTGAGCACCAATTCCATAAGTAAGCGTTCCGACGCGACCTGTAAGCTCAACAATCTTGCGAAACGTATCATGGAAGTTCATGTTCTTGAGATGCTCCATATCGTTCCTTGCAGAAGCGAGAGCCTTCTCAGCGTTCTCCTTGTACTTCTTGTCCTTGGTGTTCTTGAGTGTCTTCTCAGCAGAAGTGATAGCACACTTAGCTTCGATAGAGCGATATGACTTATAGAAGTTCACACACTGCATGATGCTATCCATCAGCTTAGAATCACGGTTCATGGCCAAGAAGCCAGACAAAGCTTCCTTGAGCTCTTCTTCGTCCTTGATCTTTGTAGGATCAAAAACCTTACCGGCTGTTGCAGCACGAGCCTTAGCATCCTCTTCGAGCTTCTTAGAAGTCTCTTCGGATACTGTTACAGCTTTGGCAGTAACCTCAACTGCTTCAGGATCATCCTTTGAAGGCAAGAGCTTAGTGCCATCAAAGTTTACACCAATCTCATTCAAAGCTTCAGTAAGCTCTGGAAGAGCAGACTTGCGGATTACAACAGCGAAATCGCTGGTACCATACTTGACCTCGTTACATACGCATACAGCGATACCGAGGGCATTAATGTGGTTGAGTTTGTCGATGGTTCCCTGTGGGAAACCAGTGTGCTCAGCAGCCTTCTCATCCAAGAAGAAGCGATCGTGAGCCATCTTCAACAAATCTACCTGGTGGTTACGGTCCATGCTTGACCCACCTGTTGTTGTGAGCATAGCTGCAGCCTCAACAGCTGCATCTGCATTATTACCACCATTGTTGTTATTCTGAGCAACTTTTACATTGCCCTTTCCATTCTTTTTTGCCATTTTGATAATGTTTTTAAATGTTATATACTATGCTGCCTTTTTAGCAGCCTGCATTAACTCGATAACCTTAGCATGCTCCATGAGAGCGATAACACCATCTTTGATAGTGTACTCGATTCCATAGTGCTTGTTTACCTTGGTCTTTTTTGTAAGCGTGTGATTCACGCCCTGTTCATCCAAAAGCTTAATAAGCTTACGGAGTCCCTTTTTGTTTCCTACATGAAATACCTTTACTTTTTCCATAATAGAATACTTTAAAACGTTTAATACTTTCTGGGCAACTAACTTAAATTCAACTTGTGTCGAATATGAAGTTCGTTTTTAACCAATCTCGTGGAGGCTTAGTGAGCACGTTAATATGCTCATCTTCACCCAAGTTAAGCTCAGCAACAGTATCTACCACAACTGTATCCTTACCTGCTGGTTTTGTCTCAGCACATGTACCGGCGCCCTCTGAGGGTTCCAAAGCCTGAAATGAGCACGTCGGTGCCAGCATGGGATTTGCAGAAGATTTAACTGTGCTGGCTTCACTTTTATGGTCAACAAAGGCATAGTTGACCATACTCTTACCGGTAAAACCAAGCAAGAGACTTACGAGAATGATCCAGAACAACTTGTTGCTCTTATTGTATCTTGCGAAACCAAGAGCTACAAAAATCGAGAGAATCAATAATAAAAGTGAAGTCATTTTTGTTAAACTTTTAAGTTATTTTTAATTTTCCTACGAGTGCGACTTAACGCAGCTTTTATAGTGCCTGTAGGAATTTTCAGCACTTTGCTAATTTCATCAACTGTAAGATCTTCTACATAAAATAAATTAAAAATTTTCTGTGTCTTCTTTGGGAGTTTTTCAAATTCCTTTAGAAGAGATTCATACTCAAGAAGATTGACAAGATCTTCTTCTTCTGAAGAATTAGTTAATTCGACAGGTAGTCGGCCTGAGTCTTCTCCTAATTCCATGGATTTCTCCTTTACTTTTCGTAGATAATCTATAGCTGTTCGATTAGCTATAATTCTTAGCCATCCGCCAAAAGACGAATAATCTGTGAACGTCGAGAGTTTTTGGTGAACCTTAAGAAATACAACATTTGTAAGATCTTTAGCTTCATCCATGTCATTCACGTAACAAAAGAGCACGTTGTCAACGAACTCTTTGTAACGGTTAAACAATTTATTAAACGCTAGCTCATTTCCCTTTTGAGCTTCTTTTATGGTCTCAATCTCAGATTGAGTGATACGCTGATACTCCATATTGTGGGGTAGGGGAGATTTCTCTCACCCTACTCCTGATAAAACGGAAGGTCATATACCATCTTTTGACGATACAATGACCAAACGTTGTTGACGAAATTGTTGAAAAGGATTATTTTCAAATCCTTTCCTCCGGTTTTCATTTCTACTTTTTCAAGTAGTCCTGAACCGATACGCATACGAGTTGTAAGTGTTTTGAACTTCATAGGATTGCTCAGGACTATTGTTTTCATAATCCAGTCGCCAACTCTACGCAACTGTTCATTGCAACAGTATTCGTATATACAATTTTCGTCTAGGCTGTCTCCTGCACAGAATATGTGCGCTTCATAAGTAAAGCCTTTTTTGAGGCGATTATGAAACCAGTTAATCACATTTTCTATACCTTCTTCTTTGCAGCCTAACAGACTAGCTCTGTAAATTAGCATTTTAGGGAAATACTCCATTTTTTATTTTGTTTAATTAAATGTTTTCTTAATAAACTTAGAGAAGTCTTCAAAATACTCATCTAGAAAACTAGCTTTTTCTGACAATGCGTTATCAAATAAAGCCATATTACCACATTTACATGATATGTTATAATAGTTTTCTAGGTACTTATAGTTCTCTTGAAACCATACTACCCAGCTATTAACCCATATCCAAAATGCTCGTTCTCCAGAGTTAAATACTTTGTTGATACCATCCAAATTTATAGAGTCTGCAAAATTAAAATTTTGCGACCCCTCGTGGATCCCAAGAGCTTTTCTTAATGATGCATTCTTTTCATCTGTTCGAGGTATTCCTCTTCCAGTGTTATAGATCGCTACATTTTCTTGGTATACACGGTCTATCCATCGCGTCTTTACAGCATACTTAATTCTTTTGTGTGGCTCCTTACCTATATTAGATAATCTGCCAAACTCTGTACACCATTTAAACGCGAGGTTGACGACATAAGGACACCTGTCCTTTATCATCGCTTTATATCCCTTTGTCATAACTAATAGAAAGGAAATGGGGAATCGAACCCCAAATCCTTTTCTCCACTTTGGTAGGAAACACCTAGACTAAACTTACGCTACGTTAGTATAGTCTACAATGTTATTTACATTGTCGTTTAATTTATAGTATAGTGCTTAATGTATTTATCTCCTCTGTCTGTCAAAACCAAACACGCCCGTGTTGGCAGTTTTACAACATGCCTAGGTTGCCACGTTTTCGCGAACGAAAATGTGCTCTTTCACATAGTGAACACAAACAGAATAGACAGTTTTACAACATGTCCAGGTTGTTGTTCAGATTGAACACTCCTGAGGGGAGGCGTGGACGTGAGGGGAGTCGAACCCCTGTCCAGACAGATTATTTCATACACACTGTACATTCTTGTAAATGTTCCGATGATCAGTCAGAACATTCGATTTAAGCCGTTTTAGGTGCGCTCTAAGACATTTTTGCGACACTCGTGGTTAATTACTCCACCTGGTGACATACTCTGCCTCAGAGCGCTTAAAACATGGCTAAAAATATATAGGAATCCTCATGATACGAAGATACTTAGAGGGCTATATTCAGCATTTTTGATACATTTTGCAGGGTTCAATTAACTTTCTCAGAGCAATCAAATCTCCCCGATACAATGATACGCACAAAACATATTGTTTGATCTACTGTCCCAATTTATTGTGTGGGTTCACATTTCTTCCTCTCATCGTGATACGAAGATACTTGATGAGAATGTCAATTCATTCTGAGATTCCTTCTCTACACTGTCCCTCGGGATCTCTAGTACCTGAGAATCTATGTACTTGATACTAAGATACTTGTACTAGAAGAAGAATTAGATGCAATCGAACTGATAGTTGATATAACGCCAATTGTTAGGATACTTGTCGCGCAACTCACGGTCGTACTTCTCGTATTCGTTATTCAGTTCTGTCATTCGCTTGCGCTGATCCTCATCGATCTTCTGCGAGAGTTCACGGAGCTCGTTCGGTGTAATCCTCTGGTCATCAGGAACGGCGGTACCATCCTCTACCTTCTTGCCCAGAAGACGATCTACCAGCTCTGTACGTCTCTTCAGAATGTCGAGAGTGATCTTTGCCTTCGCACGGTCCTTGCGGACATTGAGAAGTTCCTTGATTCTAAGGAAATCAGCACATTTAATGATCTCTTTTGTCTGAGAGATCTTACGCTTTTCCTCATCCTGGCGGACTTCTTCTGCCGCCTTGTCTGAGATGTCAGTCACGAGGTTGCCCTTCATCAACTGCTCTACTACGTTGTCTACTGATGCATTCTGCTGCTCTTTAGCAGCACCTTTTGTGTCTTTTGCCATTTTGATAATGTTTTAAATGTTTGTAAATAAAATTAACATATTGTTACCTCTCCCACGCTCCAGGATGGATTCTTAATGAATACCGCACCGTCATTATTAACGGTGATATCGCATGGAGCTTTGTGAGAGCAGTTAGCCAAATGAATGAGTGCGTATCTGGCTTCTTTAGCCTGATTTTCGCTAGGGTACTTGGATTCGAATACCAATGTTTTTGTATTCTTACCCTTTGCTTTACCCTTGATCGTATACACTGGGATCTTCCACATAGTCTAAAGGATTTAGCTTGTTTTTAAACTTGTCACGCTTATATGCCTTTGCTTTGGCTTCAGCGTGACGCTGATGATACACTTTCTTAGTATTACGTTGTGTTCTGCACATAATTACATGTTATCTTGAACTGTTTTAAATACACAAATAACATCGGTAGAAATACCGTAAGAATCACGCATTCTCTTACTTACACCACCAGACATAACTCTGATAGCATTTATAAGAGATTCATTGCCAGACTCATTATTTATAGCCTCTGACAACGCGAGCAGCAACTTCAACTTGGAGTCAAAATACTTGCTAAATCTTTTTTTCACGTAGATGCACGCAGATTCTACAACAGAAAGCTCTGTATCATTCTTGGCTTCTGCATGATGGATAATAACGGAATTAACTTCTGTTTCATCCATTGTGGCTGCGTGCACATCCTCGATATTGGGTTTTACGATTTTTAGCTGTGAAGCTACCGCCCCAACTTCTGATGCGCTCAAATTAGCACCCTCATAAGAGATAATAATGTACCGCTTCATAGCTAATCCTCCTTTGTCGTTATGTTAGTACTGGAGGACTGCACGAGCTGCACATGCTTACCGTTGATAATAGTGTCAACGACTTCCGTGTTTGGAATATCAGGAGGAGTAATAGCATCGTATTGATCCTGTTTATCAGGAAGATTCAGATACACATGCTTGTTCATCTCGAACTCGTTCGATATACTCATCTTAGTTAATGGTTTCCCAGATTTTTCTAAGACTGATACCACATCACGCATAACCTTTTCAGGTATGCTGAAGAACACTGAGTCCTGATGTCTCCATTGACCTTCCGATCTCTGAAACTCTATAACGTCAGAACAGTCGGTGAATGTAGGATTATCAATATCCTGCATCATTTTTGACACCATGAGTGAGTCATCGTGTTTGATCTCACTCTTTGTCTGCTTCACATAGTCACATGATGACACTGTGGCAGCTACAATAAGCATGATTAAGCACATGCTAAGCTTTTCAAATAATCTCTTCATTTTGATAATTTATTAGAGATTTAACAAATGTTAATTATCCTATTAAGCTCAAGGAATTGCACTAGTCTTTGCTAGTAGTCAATGTAGCACATATGGGACTCGAACCCATGACTTACGCAGCCTGATACAGTCACTGCAGCTCTAACCAGCTGAGCTAATGTGCTAAGTAGGAGAGAATATTCTTGTATGGTCCTGGCTTTTGACCATACTCCACCACCAACGACATGAACACCAGTATGAATCATATCTCCTCTTACTCTCCTAATAATTGTAAATTGTGGACCAGCTAGGGTTTGAACCTAGGACCTCCAGATTATGAGTCTGTTGCTCTAACCTGCTGAGCTACAAGTCCAAATATGGGCAATTTTCACTGGTTATATTTAAACCATTCCATTGTCTCCTACTATCTAACGTTCTTTCTCTTTCTAACCCAAATGATTAATTTTAAGGTAATTATGCTATTTAATAGAGTCATAGGGAGTTGTTTGGTACCCATTTGTGATTTTATACAGACTTGAACTGTTATGTAGGCCTCTAACCTAATAAATCTCGGGGACAGTATAAACTGCCCCCTTGAAATGCAACTTAATCAAATTTTTCCGTCCAATATGATATAAAATATATGATACTGGAGATCAGAATTACTATCAACATAATAACTATTATTGCCAACGAAAAATTGCTTATGCTAGCTATATTAGTTATGTTGTTTAGTAAGTCAAACAACGGGAACGCTGAAATAATTATTAACACTATTGCTACGAATAGTTCTGCATATTCTCTTTTCATAGATATAATGCTATTTGTGATATCTCATCATAGTCGTCTTCACTGACAAACCATGAATCGTTATCTGTTGTTAAATAACTCTTCCTTGATCCCAAATCTACATCTTCTAATGATAATACACACATATCATCAGGATTTGCAGACTCGTAGTTCTTTAAAACTATATTTGAATTGCTACAATGCGATTTAAGTCTACGCAATGAAGCATGATGACGTCTAACTTCTAATTCTTCGTCAGACATTTGTCCGTTTTTTCTACGTTTTGCCATAATTAAGGACTAATAAAAATTATTCCGTCTTCAATGCATGATGGTGATTCTTCGTTTAAATTCTTTAAATCTTTTACTCTTGGACAAGAGAAAGGATTATTAAAGATACACCCATTGCAATTGTATTGACGTTTAGCCCTAACAACAATGCCATTTATTTTGTAGATTCTGCCAGGACTAAGATTTTTACTCATAGTTCACCAATTAATTGTAACTTGTACATTGGTTGCTTAACTGGAACCATTTCGTATCCTTTGCGAGTCTCGTCTACTTTTCGAAGCACTCTAGATATTTTTCCAAGATAAAATGTTCTACGTACAGTACAGTCCTTTTGGACTGATACAAAACACACAAAGTTTGTTGGATTAGCATATAGTTTATCATATGCAGGTGATACAACATGATAGAATGAACCCATGCCTTTCATAGTGTCGATTCTATCCATATCGCTTTCACTAATCATAATCTTTGTTGTTTTTCCTACCATTCCCAAGTTACTCGACTTGTATATATAACATTCTCCAGTTGATACATCTTTGACAACCGTACGTTTACCTCTAACTCTAGCGATAACTATCATCAAAACACCTACCATTGTGCCACTAGGCAATACTCGGCGCACTACATCATTTGGTTGAAATTTCATTTGTGTACAAATTTAATTTTATAACGCACTATTGATGTAATTACACCATTTCTTAACCTAATGCCAAGTGTAGGCTCAATAGAGAATTGCTTGCATGTGCTAATATAGTCAACAACACTCTTTGAGATTGGAATAATCTCTGAGAATCCTGCTGATTTATCAACATATACAGCTAGATACTTAACGGTTTTACCGTTAGCACTCGGTTTCTGTACTATTTGCTTAATACATTCAACCTTACACGTCATAGTATCAATCACAGCTTTTTGCTGTGCTTGACACTTCGATGTCATGAGTAACAATATTATTATCACGACTATCGCAATTAGCGGACCAGGACTATGATCCGGTTTCTCGTATAATTTTACACTCATGTTAAAAACCGTTAGTGATTCTACAAATACATCCTGCAGATTCAAGAACATCCTTCATAGTGTTAATGAAACTTTCATCAGGAGACTGAGACAACAGTATGTCATGTTTATCATTAGCAGCTGTATCTACAATAGCCTTTGCTCTTTCTATAGGCATATTTAACTGCTGCGACAGCACTCTTACTGTACTCAACTTCTTGTTATCTTCTACTTTGTCTAAGTATAAGTAATAAGTAGTTTGTACTGGAATGCCATTAGCCTCTTTTTCGGCTACCGCTTCTTCCATCTCCATAGATGATACTACTACTAACAATAAATTAACATTAGACCTCATCTCTTTTGTGCTTGAACACTCTGACTGGAACTTGATTTTTCCGTCGTTCTGAATAGTAACATTCAACATAAGATCAATGAATTGTTAAGAATTTAATACTTGTCTTGCCAGCTCCTGGAACATTTGAATGCTTGTTATTAATATAACTATTCAAAATACTTTCCAAAGATTTGGCATTACATTTGCTTAACCCAGAAGAGAGGATCATTGTAGATCCTCCCTCCTTGGCAACTACCTTGTAGTTAAGGTATTTAGCATCTGGTTTCCCTTTTGCTGACTGTGGCTTAACCGCCTGGTTATGCGTCTGCTTGTGTTTCTGGTTCATTGTCTGTACAAATGAATGGTTTACAATCCAGACCAATAGCCTTAATTGCATTAGGCTCGCTGAGTCTGTCCTCTGCAATCTCGCTAATACCTGCAGCGATATGCACGAGATGATTCAAATGAGTGATATCATTAAATGCACCACCAACCTCAACTGTTACATTGATGCTCTGCTCATCAGTCTCCTGATTCTTCACAACACCAATTTCCTTGAGAATTGGAATGTGTTTCTTGAACTTAGTCTCCACATAACTAGGAGAGTCCAAATCAACATGTGTAGGAGACAATGTACGAGACACTGTTACAATTGTTGTGTTACCATCAGCATAAATAGCTGTTTCAAACTTTGGGTATCCTTTACCCAGCAATTTCTCTAAAATGTTCATAATTTTGATAATTTAAACATTATTTACTTGTATAGGACTACTTCTCACCTATACTTGAGTTTTGTGTTCCATCTGTAATTCGGTTTCCCTTTGGAGGCTTTGGACTCCCTACGGCTACATTAAACACTTATGGTTGATGCAACTCAACCCTTATGTTTTTTAATTGGTTTTATTTTTAAACCTAATGGTAGGTCCATACAGAAATTATATTTTTCATAATTTCTGTCAAGACAAAACAAACAATCATCTGGGCAATAGTAATTTTTTATAATTCTAAATACACGATGATTAATTGTAACTAATACGTGCTTCGTCAAACGTCTGTGTCAGATTTCTATTTACCACATCTTCATAAACCGTTTACCGACATGTTTGGGTCATCCCTCTGTGTCCCACAATCGACATCTTATAGCTTTGCAAGTACCATAAGCACGTGTTGTAGTCATGGGCTTGGGACCACGAACGCCACATTACTCCTACGATTTATCACGTTAGCGTAGGCGCTCCGTCATCCTGGTTTATATACCGCATGAGATAACGGTTTAATACAACTATCTTCACAGACCATTGTATTATTAGGTCTAGAAAAATGCTTATGAATAATGAATATCAGACTACACTATGATGCAATGTGTAGTTTCGTCTAGGTCTCATCAGTGATTATGTTATACTCTCCCTAGCTGAGTTTAAATAAAAATGTACCACTATCTTCACAGACCATGGTACATGGAACAATCTACTATTTACCACTCTTGGCAAAAACCTCAATTGTGCAATCAATGTATATGGAGTCTTAATGTCTTTTGTCTTAAATAAACATATCACTATCTTCACAGACAATGATATGTATCATGCCAATGTTGCCACGCTTGGCAATTAGTAACCTATTGTAAATGAGCATATTGATACTAGTTTAATTGTTCGGATTCTCAAATATGACGTCTTCAACTGTCTTGCCAATCAAAGATCTTTTATATTCAGAGTATCTTATTGTGTTAGGGCACTCTACAATATATCTGATAAATCCTGCCAATTCTTTAGAATATGGCAAGTTAATCATTACCAATAAGTCTTTTACGACTTTTTTGGTAAGCGCATTCACTCCTCCCCATGTATTAGGAAAGTTGTTCCACTCTTTTTTCCAGAGCGCTGGTGTGTTGTTCTCGACTAAGCGAATAACGTCCAACACATTTGTTTTATAAGTTATTTTCATATTGATTATGTTTTATATTTCTATCTGTTCTATCTGAAATCTCACCTGTGTATCTTTCCATCTCCAATCTCAGGCAAGTTTTAAGCTAATGTCTGAGCGAAGCGAGTTACATTTGTCAAAGAAGCAAGGTAGCGCCACGAGGACGCTACGATGCAAGTTGTTAGAAGGTTGCTGGACCAGTTGCTGGAGGCACGCTGCCCGGAGCTGCTGCACCTGGTTGCTGAGGAGCAGGCTGAGCCACGTTAGGCTGAGGAGCTGGTTGCTGTGTAGCCGTATTCGGCTGAGCTGTAGCTGCTGCTAGCGGGTCAGGAGCTGGTGTAGCCTGTGGTGCGGGCTGAGGCGCAGTATTACCTGCTACTGTCGCAGCTGTGTTGTTTACAGGCTTGAAGAATTGGCGCTCAATACTACGCACTCTTGAGACAGGGTCCCAGTTTTTTGCATAGTTTGGTGTGCCATCAACCTTTGGCGTCTCATTGATGAGGATACAGAACACCAAGACTGAATCCATCGTCATAGGTTGACCTGTTGTTTTGTCCAATCTTGGACTATGGTCATTACCTAATAGATAACTCATTCCGTGCTCAAGCTTCTGACGTACAAAGATACCATTTAAGAAGCGATAGCGCTCCGGAATTGCATCTTCATTGCTTGTCTCTGCAATACCTCCATGCTGTGTGTCCAGATATGGACGAATTGCATTAATCAATCCATCAACACCGAACATTACAATGGATGTATTCTCCTCAAAGACACAATCCTGATTCTCCAATGTAGCTGCTACATACAAATTACCTTCAGTTTGTCCTTCCTGGGCTTTAGCCTTCAGGATAGACATATTAAACAAACGATACTTAGACATAATATATTATATTTAATGGTGAATAATTCGTAAGGAAATAGCTATAAAGCTATATATTAAGGAAGAGGTATAATAACAAACAACATCAAATGTATAAATACATAGGTGTGGAGACTGTTCCAAACATCCAAACATCAACATATTTACATCTTTCTCTCTTCCCCTGCTAATAAGTTAGAGGTGTTTTTTATGTTCCCGCAAGCAAAGAATAGGCAAGAGGGTAAGGCACAAGGCCTTACTCCCCAAGCTGATACAAACTGTCAACATTATGAGCCAAATCAAGATATTTGACCATTGCATCGCTGCCATCAGTGTCAAACAACTCATTCTCACCCATAACATGGTCTGCTGCGTCAAGTGCAGCACGCTGTGCATTAACTAGCTCAGTCTTAGCATCGTAATCGTTGTGTAACAATTTATACTGGCTAAGTATGAGATTTTTCCCATTCTCTTGACCAGTGCAATAACCCACAACAAAACCACAAACTAAAACAACTACAGACAAGATAATCTTACGAAACGTTTTCATAATTGTAAATATTTATTGATTAAACATAAGCTAAAGAATAAAGAGAGTACGCCATTAGAATGGCAATACTCTCTCTACGAACTGCTGATTATCAAAGTACTTGTCGTATACACCGAATGATACATTGTATATGTCGTGCTCACCAAGAGCATCTGAGAACACAAGTTCAAGATAATCAGTGCGTGGAATGATACCACGTGCACGATCAATTGCATCAATTACATCAACAACTGAGTAATCAACCATATCACGTTGAATAGCGAACAACATGATAGCTACTAAACAGAATTTATCCATATTGATTATGTTTTATTGTTACTAATAGTAAAGAACTGTTCTTTATGTTCCCGCGATTAGGATGGCAATCTATCAGTGATGTCATTTAAGATGCCGGGGGTAGTCAGATCCGAAACGCGAGCCGGGGGAGGCAAATTATACTGTTTCGCCTTTCCGTATACACATAACAGTTTAAAAAATAAAAAATAAAAAAAATAAAAAGCCGAGGTTATAAGCCCCGGCTATTCTCATGCTTTCTTAAACTTATCTATAAAGTCTGTTACCTCTCTCATGTATATATGGTTATCACGTTCATATATTATAGCGTCAATCCACTTACCTGTAGAGTCTTTAAACTTTCCTACTCCTACATAATTGTAGATATTTCCTTTATATTCGTACTTCATTTTTCCTTATTAGCAATCTTTAATCTAATTGACAATAGCTTCTTATTAATGTTTTTATCATCCTTAACCAGCTTCTTTGCCATAGTTATGTATTTAACGATCTTTGCTACAGGAATTGCAAGCTTTATTCCAATAAGTGAAATAGCGGCCCATAGAGGAAGAATTGCAAAGCTCACATACAACAATATTGCCCAGAATGCCAAGTTTAGCATGCTTACTGTAACACTTTTAGCATTCATAGCCTTTATTACCTTATCAAATATCTCTTTCTCCTCTTCGTTTAAATCTTTTCTAATATCAGATATATCTACTAACATATTTTAATCTCCTATTATTTATATTTATCTCTTAGTCTCATGATATGGGACTGTAAGGAATGCCCATATAAACTTTAATACTTTCTTTAGAATCTCCACCATCTTGTAGTCTCCTTCTTTAACTCTTCTAGACACTTTTCGTACTTATTTTTCCAGTAGTTAACCCAGTCTTCCTGGCGTGCCAATTGCTGTTCTAATAGTTTTATAGAGGCATCTCTAGCCTCTAATGCACTCTCATTGAACTTTTCTGGATTACTATTCTGTACAAGCTTTTCGTAATCTTTTCTATCCAGGATTACGTAATCTCTAAGCTGTCTGACTAATTGTACTAATTCCGTCTCCGTTTCCTTTTTCTTTTCCTTCGTCTCCATATATAATATCTAATATCATTTTAGTTATCTTGGGACAGTCCTAAGACATCTTTATCATCTATTCTGCTATCCCCGAATACTTCTATAAATTTGTAGAACTCTCCTTTTTCATCAAGCTGCAGTGCTAATTGTAGTATCTGTCTCGTTGGAGCTGCTTCTTCCCCTACGTTTTCCAGCTCTTTCAGAAGTGTCTGGTACGCGTCCCTCTGTGCTGGATCCATCTTTTCCTGTCTCTTCATCTTTTATGTCGTTTAAAGCGTTTACAACTTCAGCTTTGGTAGTCTTTGTTTTAGACTGCTCAATAAGCTTTTGTATAAGTTCGTCTCTATGAGGATTACCTTTTTGCTCATACATGTGCATAAGGATCGCTGTGGCATTTGCAAACTCTTTAGAGTTTTTGTCAAGCGCGTCTATAAGTTCCTCAAGTTCTTCAATCGAATAATTTCCTGGCTTGTGCAAGAAGTTACCATCTTTATCGTACAAATTGCTATATTTACTAATCTTTCCCATTATTTTTACTATCTTTAAGTATTATCCAACATGTGGTAGTAGCTACTATTGGAAGTATTAAAAACATAAATATTATATCAAATGGACTCATCTTTATCTGGTTCGTAAAATCCTAATCTTCTACCGTTTCTCTCGGCCTTTTGTATTATTTCTGCCGCTCTTAAATATTCTTTATCTTTTGCTATTTCGCTCAGCATGGGCTACGTATTTTGTGCACTCTTCCTCTACAATTTCACCATCGTCATTATGTATTAAGTGAGTACATTTTGCTTTTGATCTGTTAAATTTAAACACTCTAAATGCTTTATCTCGCTCCTATTTATCGTCATATCTATGAATATATTTCATCATTTGAGTAGCATTTACAGACCCTGCTACCCCTAGATTACATAGGTTTTTAATAAAGCTCATAGCTCCATCTTCGCCGAATTTATGCTTTAGCATACTATATTCCTTAAGGCTCTTCTAGAACCATTGATTATCAAGATCGTATATTGGCTCCTATTCTACAATGTATGCTATATTCACTGGTACTCCATGTATAAAGAAATATTTACACTATTCTGTACACGGTTTATTCTAGTATTGTAGAGATAAGAAGTCGGCATAATATAGTACAGCACTCATCTCAAACTAATTCATTCTTTATTCGCTGTTTGTGTTACACATTCAGTAAGGTACCCAATTAGGTATGCATATACTTCATTCGTATCCTCGGTTAACTTTATATGACACGCTTCAAGTATATCTACAGCTGCATGAAAAGCCTCATGAGCAAAGGTGTTTACATCACTATTATCACCCTTTAGACTGTTTATTACTATAACTTCACAATCTTCGTTTGATTCTTTGTCATACGACCCTCTAGTGGTATAGGCTGTATAACCTGCCCATTCGTCATCAATTATAGACGTATCATCATCTTTAAAGCAAAATCGTTTATCTATTACAGACTTATCCGGGTTAATTATAACGAATAAGCTAAATCCGTATACTGTCTTATATTCGTCTATTATACACTTTTTCTTCTTATCCATACTATTCTTATTAGTCTTACAATTATTATTAAGCTTATATAGCTTCTACTATAGTTGTATAGTCTTACATACTGTAATAGCTGTACTACTAAAGTAGATCTCCTAAAGAGAATATATAAGAGAAAGGGTTCTAACTGACTAACCCCCTACTATCCCCCTAACGTAAAAAAGCTAAAAAAGCTGCATATTTGCAAGTAAAATGCTATTTTTACAAAATTTATATCAATTTTGCAACCTTTTTGAAAATTATTTCGTTATGGCAGCGTAAAACAATAAAAGCAATTGGATATGACAAAGATTTTAAAGGTTATTAAACCTTTCTTCGTAATGGAGAATGGTGATACATTTGAGTACAACGCTGATACAGATCAGTACGAAAGTGTATATAACGAAGAGCACAATAGCTCAAACGAAGACAATTCAACGGTTGTTTCTTCTTACAATTCTGTTTATAGAATCTCAAAGGAATATGCCAAGATGCTTCTCGATAACGGATATGTTGAGGAAGTTGACGAAAAGAAGAGATTCGTAAATATCTTTGACGAGATCGATAATAAGCTCAATGAATACAACAATGAGCTTTATACCCTCAAGACAAAGGCCGACGAGAACACACCTCAGTGTTTACTTGTTGAGAAGGAGACAGTATTGAGAAACATGATTAAATTACTTGAGTACCTTAAAGGATTGAAGAAGTAATATGGATGATAAGATGATAGATCAGACCCAGTTGGCAGAGGACTTGAGCTCAAAAATAAAGTATGAGTTCAGACAGATGTTCTTGGTAAAGCCACTTGAGCCTGTTAAAGTTAAGAAGAAGATCTCCGAACCTGTGGCTAAGGATACTAAGCCTAAGAAGGATAAGGATGGGATCGAGGCAGTTGATTATGATGAAGTAAAGACAGAGATAAAGGAAGTTGATTCAGATTTCTCTAGAGCTGTTGTACTTAAGTTGCCATATGAGTATACACACCCATATAGCGATGAAAAGATACAGCAGATGCCTATCAAGGTTGGTGATATCGTTATATATAGATCATCTAGAGGTGCTATGTATTTCGATTTGCTTAAAGACTCTCAACTTGTATCGCTTTACGATATTGTAGCAACTGAAACAGTGGAGAAGTAATGAATATAGATAAAGTTTGTAGATAGATTGGACGTACATTAAACGATGATCCAGAGCTAGTAAAACAAATAGTTATGCATTAGTTTTAGTTTGTGGTTGATGTTATGAAAGATCAAGATGATACTAGAGACGTATTAATAAACAAACTATTTAGATTCAAGCTTAAGAATAGATTTAAAGATAATAAAAATAAACCATTAAGCCCATATGAAAAAGGTAATAAACATTGAGCGCAGGCCTATTGTTGTTGACACAGATACAGCAGAAGTTAAGGTAATTAATAGATCCGCAAGAGGAATTGATGACATTTATATTATTCCGGAAGATACTCATATTGAATGGGAATCTAAAATCTTCTATGACAAACTAATCGAAATGGATGTAAAGAAGAATGATATTCTCGTCACATTCTATGACAAAGATCTTGGTACAGACTTTGTAATAGTTAAGTCTGAAGATTGGTTGAAGGCTCTTAATAATGCTGCTAATCTCGAAAAGAAGAGAAAGGAAGAGTGGGCATTAAAGCAGAAAGAGAGCGCACATGTGAATGCTGCTTGCGAAGATTGTGGAGACTATTGTGGAGATAATGATGGACCATGTTAATATTTAAGTTATGAAGAAAGCTATTAAAAAGACAGTTAAGGTAAAGAGACCTAAGTATACAATCTCTATGCTGGATGTTGCTAATGTAGACGATGTTACAGCATATTTCATTGGCCAGAAGATTTCGGCAGGTATGAGAGTAACTGATTGTGACTATAATACAGTTATATCAATCCTTACAGATGCTTTGCTCGATGAGATTCTTCCAGAGAACGGTTACGCTGTAGTAAAGGATGACTGCGTATACTTAAGATGTAAGGCTAGCAAGGTGGAAGAGAAAGCTAAGAAACCTTGGTACAAACGCTTATGGAATTGGATTACTCGTACTAAGTAATCACCTTTAGAGTCTATTAGTCAAACGGTAAAGACGACCCGATACAAAGGGAATAGTTAGCAGGTTCGACTCCTGCATAGACTCCAACATATTCATTTTTTAAGAAATTAAGATTGAAATAATTTTTCATTTTTTTAAGATTTAGATTTAATAATATGAGTGGCATCCCTGTGTGTACACTATAAATAAAAGGCTACCATGGTAAGCTGACACAGGGACCCAATACTGGTTATAAGTCCAGCTAAAACTTATAAGAGTCAAAGAAGACGGGCGGGATACAGAAAGAATGCGAAATCATTTAGTTGTCAACGAACGCTGAGAGGTTTTCGCCATTTCTGAAATCTCTATAAACTGGGATATCCGGGTGAAACAAAAGCTTTCTGCCCTAGCAGCCCTTTGAGCTGCAGGATCCAAATGGCGCCAATACTGGTTCTGCGTAACTCCAGCTAAAGGTTACGTGTTTATCGCGAAGTGGAGCAGTTGGTAGCTCGCAAGGCTCATAACCTTGAGGTAACTCGTTCGAATCGAGTCTTCGCAACTCCTAGGAATCCGTACGTTGGAGCAGAGGTCAGCTCGTCCGCAACAGAGCGGAAGGTCGATGGTTCGAATCCATCACGTACAACCCTGAGCTTCGATAGTGTGGCGTTCTACATATTTGGCCACCAGGAGCGAAATTGATATCAGAAAAATATGTCGGCTACAATGGTCTGAAGTGTAGCAATGTAGTTTTAGGCAGATAAAAAGCTCGATAGCCTAAGGTGAGCTTCTACAATATTGCCCTATGGTGTAATGGCTAGCACAGAAGTCTCTAAAACTTTTAGTCTGGGTTCGAATCCTAGTGGGGCGACAATAATAAAATAATATTTGAATACTATGGAGTTGAAATTTAAGAGACTTGAGGATAACGCTATCCTCCCTATTCGTAGCACAAAAGGTGCTGCAGGAATTGATTTGACTTGTACTAAGATTGAAACAGCTCTTAACGAAGCAAATCAGCTGATGTTGGTTTACCATACAGGATTGGCAGTTGAAATTCCTGCCGGATATGTTGGTTTACTTATACCACGCTCTAGTATTTGGAAAAAGTCATTATGGCTTACTGATAATGTCGGTGTTATCGACAGTGATTATAGAGGCGAGATTGTAGCATTCATGAAGGCTACAACAGATACCATTCCTGCTGTTTATAAGCAGGGCGAGCGCTTCTGTCAGTTAGTCATCGTTCCTATACCAGAGTATACAATCACAGAAGTTTCTGAGCTTTCTCAAACAGAGAGAGGTGATGGCGGATTTGGTTCTACTGGCACAGGACACGAAAACGAATCTAGCGCAGCTGCGGGAACTCAGTCACAGCTTAAGGAACAGGTTGAGTCCGTACCAGAGCCAGCGGCGGCACAGGAAGGTGCTGAGGTAAGCGAAGGATAGGCCTAATTCGCTTACATAAAGGGGATTACCGAAAGGTAGTTCCCTTTTACTGTTTAAACACATTAATGCATTAATTATGATTTAGGAAAAAGATTTTTTATATAGAGTTCCAGTAAAAACAGCGCCTATAACAACTCCTGGTGGATAGATCAGAAACCCAGAAATATTGGTTGATGTTGAAGGTGGGGAATTTATGCATGGAAATATATTGGATGCAAACTCTACAAATAAACTTATTAATCAGTCTGTAAAAGAAGCTGTAGATAATAAGCTTGTCGAAAGTGGATACGTAACAAAGGATTTGCTTGAAGCTGAAACAACAAGAGCTACAGAATAGGAGAACAGTTTAAGAACTCTCATAGGCGCTGAAACAAGTGCTCGTACAAAAGGTGACGAAGACTTGGGCTCTAAGATTAAGGCAGAGTAGACTAGAGCTGAAGGTAAAGAAAAAGAAATATCAGATAAGCTTGCAATAGTTAATGGTGATTCAAATACAGAGGGATCATTTAGAAAAGCTATTGCAGATGTTGTTGCTGCTGCCCCAGAAGATCTTGATACACTTAAAGAGATCGCAGACAAGCTTGCTGGTAACGATGACTTACATACAGCATTAAATCAGGCTATTACAGAAAAGGCTGATGCATCTGCACTTCTTAACGAGGTTACTAGAGCTACCGGTGTTGAAAGTGGTTTACAAGCTGCTATTGCTACTAAGGCTGATGCTACAGCGCTTAGCAATTATGTTCTTACAACAGCGCTTAATAAGCAGGTTGATACGCTGAATGCTGCTATTAGTGCTAAGTAGGATGCTGGCAACTATATTCCTTATGATGAAAGTGGTAATCATCAATATAATATTTATAAACCTCTTAATGTAACTATTAGTAACAAATCCGAAGGTATAGCAGTCTAGAGCGGTAATATTTCTGGTGGTAGCTCGACTGGGGCTTTTTATATTAATCAAGAACAATTATACTTTATTGATTTTTAGCATACAGAGGCAGGGCAAGCTATTAGAACAACATATTCTATTGAAGGAATAACTTCTAACAAGTACAACGATTGCTTAGCTACTTCAGATGGAACATTTAAACCAATAAGTGACTTTGTATTAAAGACTGAGCTTCCTACAGTTCCTACAAAGACTAGCCAGCTTACGAATGATTCTAACTTTATAACAGCTGATCGTATTTCGGATACATATCTTGGATTTGCAAAAGATTTAAAGATTTATAGTGAAAATACTGGTAATATTACGACTATAAGTCGCACTGGTATCGACTTTGAAACAGATATTAACGATGTTGCTATAAATGAGGATGGATTTTTTGTAAGTAGAGATAGTGATGATGCTCAACTTTGTTCGTTTACTCCTTCAGGAATAAAATTCGCAGGCAAAACAGACGACGATATACCTACAGCAAATGGTGATTTTGTTAACATTCATGACTTTGCCACTCAAGAAGACATTTCCAACTTGAGTGTAGGTCTGTCGAGAAAATAGAATAAAATCACAGTCAATGAAGTTGATATTACAGATATAAAAACAGCTGATATCACAAAACTGAGAACTATTGTAACCAATCTTATAAATGCACTTAGTGCAAGTGATCTAATTAGAGAAACGCAAGCTCTTGAATAAAGCTAGGTCTTAATGAAAGCATGACGGGGTTCACTACCCCGCCTAGCACAACTTGTTCTACCATGTATTATGATAGAACTTTATCACTCCTAGATGGAATATACTAGGACTCGCGTAGTAATACGCTTTTTAAATTAAACGGGACTAGGATTATTCCAGTCCTAGTTCCATATTGTTTTACTATAAAACTTGTTAATTATGGATACGATCGAGAAAGTTTATTGTACAGGACACGACAATAACGACGCTTTAGTAGCCGCTTTGGCTTCTAAGAATAACTGTGATCCAATGGCTATGGCAGCCATGATGAACTAGAATGATTACATGAACAACCCATTTGCTTACCTTATCTGGATGATCTTCGCTATGCGTATGTGGAACAACCAGGACGGTAACCAGGGCAATGCAATCCAGAGTCAGCTCGACGCAATGCGTTCACAGATCGCTGATAATCAGAATAGCTCATTGGTAATGGATGCCATAAGAGGCAACGCTAATGCAATTACTCAGTTAGCCTCTAGCCTGAACTGTGACTTCAACGCATTGAATAATGCTATTTGCTGCGTTAGATCCGGTATTCAGGAAGTAGCAGGTAATGTAAACTTCTCTGCAGAACGCGTTATCAACGCTATTAATCTCGGAGACGCTAACCTTACATCTGCATTGCAGAACTGCTGCTGCCAGACACAATAGAACATTATCAAGATGGGCTACGAGAATCAACTTGGGCAGAAGGACATCGTTAACCAGATGCAGACAGGTTTCAGCTACACAAACACAGGTTTGGAGAGAGCTGCAAGTAACCTTGGTTTCCAGATGAGTTAGATGGCTTGCGATCTTAAGACGAACGCAAATGCTAATACTCAGCGAATAGTAGATGTTTTGAACAATCATTGGCAGTCAGAATTGCAGTAGAACTACAATGACGCTCGCCTTGAATTGTCACAGCAGAAGTAGAATGCTACTTTGATTGCTGCGCTTAAGACAACTGCTGCAGCTTAATAAGTTTAATTTATGTGAGGACTCCTTCGGGAGCCTTTACATATAAATATAAGGCTTATGGCATTTAAAGATGTAAAACAAAACTATTCAGTATATATACTGAATAAACAGGATATAACTATTACCGATGGCAAGGTTATATCAGTTGGATTTCCACACTTAGATTTAAGTACAAAGCCTGCAATGGGTTAGTCACAAATGGTTGTAGATATAACTATAGAAGCTAATTCAAAGACGGCAACATATTCAATCCCAGAGAACCTGTCTGTTACATATGCAGGAGATGTAGTATTGTCTACGGATAAGCAGGGTCTTATGGCTGAAGTAGAGCAGATGAAGAATACTGCTGAAAAGATACTTGAGTCAGTTCCAAAATAGAAGGAAGTAGTAGATAAGACAACTGTATTGTTGTCTGAACTCAATCCTGTCTACAAGGAAAAGAAAGAGACCGAATAGAGATTCTCAAAGATAGAGGAATCTATAAGTAGAATGGAATCAACTGTTAATAACTTTATTAATTCTTTCAACAATGCAAAAGGTAATAGTAATACGGCACAGTGACGAAGATAACCAGAATTCTAAATACGTTGCAAATCTTTAGAAGAATAAAGATGGCAGCTATTCAGCTAGTGTTGGAGTTGTGAAGGAAGATGGATATAATGACTATGTTAGCAAACATGGCTTACACTTTACAAAAGCTTTACAGGAATACGCTAGTAAATAGATGGTTAATTCAAATAATTAGGAACATACATGGACTTCTGAGTAGGTTCAAAATGTATGTGATGTACTTAATCTTAAAATTCCAGATACTTCTACAATAGAAGATGTAACTTATACGGCAAACATGGCTTATGCTGATTTTTATCCAGAATTGCTTAATGAACACCAGTGCGTAAAATATGCAGCAGCTGTAGCCAATGATAAAGATGGCTATACAGGAATTCAGTTTTGCAGATGGATGGCAGACGTTGTAGGAAAGAAGGAACATATAGATTGGGATAAATTCAAATAATCTTTAACTGTGGCGTTTTAGACGTGATCTTCGATGACACCACAGTACTATATTGTTAACAATTTAAACGAATTAATATGATTAATTTTTGCGTAGAACCAAAAAAGCCTTGTCATAAAAATCCAATTGGAGAATTAGATTTTAAGATAGACAAGTGTTATTCGTCAATATATTCTAGATTATGCAGTCATATAGATGATTCGGTCTCACATATATCTTAGGAGGAAAGAGATGAATGGAATGGAAAGGCTAGCAATTCTGCTTTAATAGATCTTTAGAATCAGTTAAATGAAGTAGCTGGAGATGGAGATAACTCTATAAAGAAAGAGATATTGATAGAAGTGTCTAGGCAGATAGCAGATGCTATTACTGATTTAAATATTGAAGATTATGCTAAAAAGAAATATGTTGATGACGCTATTAGTAATATTAACTTTGATTAGTATATTACAAATACCAAAGCTGATTCTACGTATTTAAAAAAGGATGATTATACAAAATTTGACCCAACAAGCTATTATACTAAAGCTGAGGTATAGAAGATAATTGAAGACTCTACTATAGGAAAAGATTATCCTATATAGAGCTTTACAATAGAAGACAACTAGCTTCTTCTCACATAGAAGAATGGTGGATAGTTTAGGGTTAACCTATCTGGAATTGGATCTGGTGTTGGAGTAGATACAGATTATGTATAGGAGTAGCTTTCTAATTATATTAAAAAGAACACATTATCAAAATTAGTAATAAATGATTAGACGTACTCTCTTGAAAGTGGACGTGATATAAAAATCCCTACTAGCGGTACTGGTTCTAGTATAGATGCTACCAAATATGGATATAGCAAATCTTATTTCAAAGAACAGCCAAGTAATTCAGCCGCACCAAGTAAACCTAGTGCAACCAGGCCACCTGAAGACGGTTCAGGATGGGTTGAAGATGCCCCAAATTAGAGAACCGGATACTATATATGGATGACATAGGTATTCATAAATGGTAATGGACAGTATGGGGAATACACGAACCCAATATGTCTAACAGGAACTGCCGGAGAAAGCGCTGTATCATACGATATTAAAACGTCTACGAGCACCATTAATTACCAAGATGGAACAATGTATCCAAAGACTATTAGTGTATATGTTACAAAGAGCAATGGCTCATAGATTACAAATATTACACCATCAAATGGTTCTGGTTGGTCGTTCTCGTATAGTGTTGATGGCGGAACTGCATGGACTGCAATATCATCTGACCAGATTCAAACAGAGGGCGATAATGGAATGTTGTTTAAAGCAACAAATGGAACAATAATATTAAGCGAGTATGTTCCAATCGTTAAATCTGGTATAAATGGATCAACTTATTCATTGTAGCTTTCAAACATATCATTATCATACGTTCCAGCAGATTAGAATTACAACTTATAGATGAGCTGTAATGTTAATTTGTATAAAAATGAAAATGCTATAGATAGTACTGATGCAAATCTATACAATCTATATATGTAGCTAAACTCAAACGATAGAGCAACTTTACAGTATAATACAGACCATTGGGATGCTACAGTAAATACAACAGTATAGTCTAAGTCTAGTACTATTACTATATACGCATATAATACAAACGGTGCTTATCTTACATCCATGACTATTCCTGTATCAGCTTCTGGAGATACATCTATCGGACAAGCATTTAAAGGCTCGCCTTTAAGAATTGCTGATACATGGAGGAGTGGCGCAAAGTATTACGATGGAAAAAGAGAGGCGGAAAACGGTATATTCTATCAAGACGTTGTGCTTTATAAAGACATGTATTACGTTTGTGTAAATACAGATTCTGGAGAAGATGATCATTGGGAGACGCCACCAATCACTGCTACGTATTGGTCAGCGTTCTCGTTATCTCCTGATATTATGGCTAATGCAATTATTGCAAACAAAGCATTTATAAAAGAACTGTCTACAGAAGAGGTTGTTGTATTCGATGAGAATAATAATATTGCTGCCGGCATGACATCTAGTAGAGCAATTAAAAGCTCAGCACTTCCGCAAGATACAAATAAGGGTGACGTTCGTATATGGGCTGGTGAATTTACTGGCGGAGACCTTACAACTGCCCCATTTACTGTTACTAGTGCAGGAAAATTAAATGCAACAGATGCAGATATAACAGGAACTGTAAATTCAAAAAGCGGTAATATAGGTGGCTTTACAATCTCTGATAAATCACTTGTGTCAGAAAGTGGATCAATAATAAAATTTTTTAATAGATAGACTACCGGTACAACATTGAAGTTGGATATAAACGTTGGAAATGAGTTATACGCATATTAGGAGACTGCAAATTTGTGCCCAGTATTATATATCGAAGATATTAAAAGTGGAAACGATATATACGAGCCAGCAGGTATAGCTATAAATTCTAGAAAATCTAACAATGACCAGACGACTGCAATACTTGTACAAAGTGGATATATATCAGGACTTAGGGAGCCAATTACAAATATAGTTAACAACTTTGGATCTGCAGGCATTGGTGGACCATATGATTATGGTGGTACATTTATTGTAAAGAGCGATAACGTACATGTACAACTTGATGACGAATGTCTTAAAGGAACGCAGCACACTTATATTATGCAAGGAGCTTGCACGATATCATTTAGTAGTGATAAATCAAATATATACAGATATAATTCTGCAAAGCCATCAACCGAGGCAAGTTTTAGTGGAAGCTCACTATGGATAAGGTGTCTGTTCGATGGAACGAATTGGTATCTTTGCGAGTAATGATTACGGTATAACAATGTTTGATATTATATAGAATAAAATACAATTAAGCACAGAAGATTTAGCTATACCACCATTTAAAGACTTCTATAATAATGCAAAAGATAAACAAGATGCGTTAAAGAAGATTGAATTCATAGTGTGGAGATATAAATGGAATAGCCCATATGAGGCATATCCAGAAAAAGAACGCACACGGAGAGTGGCTGAGGCTGTGTTTAAGGATAAGAATTACAAACCTGATGATGCTGTAAAAGAATTAGCAAAAAAGTTTCAGGAGTTGCAAGAGACTCCTGCTACTCGCTTGCTTAAATCTTCTAAGAGCGCAGCAGAGGGCATTATGAACACGATGGATAGCTATGCTGAAGAAGAGCTTGATATAGATACAGCTAAGAAACTTTCAGCTATATTGAAAGATGTTAGCGGAATAATCAAGTCATTAGACATGGCTATGAAGTAGGCAAAAGCAGAACAAGCAGAAGCCGGTAGAGTCAAAGGTGGTGGCACTATTGGCATGTACGAATAATTATGATAGACTTTAATTAGAAGCTCCATAATACCGATAAGTTCAGATAGGCAGCCATCTTCTTTGAAAAGCATGGATGCTATACGCTAGCTCCAGTCGGTACTACTGATTACAATAAATATTGGGAGCAAGAAACGGATAGGTGCAAAAATGGTTATATAGCTCCAGACGGAGAAGGTATAACTGGATACAACTACTTCTATTTGAACTATAGTCCAATTTTTAAGCTTGTAGAAACAGAATACACAGATAGAAATGGTGATTTAAGAAAACGAAGAGAACGTATATTACAATTCCCTAGCTTTTGGGATTACGACTATTATTATTTTTGTGCAATAGAAGAAGCTGAATAGCAAGGTAAGCATATGGCCGTTTTGAAATCAAGACAAAGAGGGTATAGCTTTAAAGGTGCGTCAATGCTCGTACGAAATTATATGCTTATTCCTGGTTCTAAGAACTTTGCTGTAGCTTCAGAACAGAAGTTCCTTATTGGTGATGGTTTGCTTACTAAGGCATGGCAGATAATGGACTTTCTTGATCAGCATACAGCATGGGCGAAACAAAGGCTTGTGTCAACCCGTATGGAAAGAGTATCTGGTTATAAGGTTACCGATGAGTTTGGCAAACAGACAGAACGAGGATATCTTTCTAGTATAGTAGGCATTACTCTTAAGAATGATCCTGAACGTATACGTGGTACTCGTGGTAAACTTGTACTATGGGAAGAGGGTGGTAAATTTCCAGACCTTCTTGATGCGTGGCGTATTGAATAGCCATCTGTAGAAACTGATGATGGAGTTGCGTTTGGATTAATGATAGCATTTGGAACTGGTGGTACTATTGGAGCGAGTTTCGATGGTCTAAAAGAATTATTCTATAAGCCGAATGCAAATAACGTACTAGCATTTCCTAATATATGGGACGACGGTAGAGAGAATACTGAATGCGGATTCTTTGTTCCAGCTTATTCAAACCTAGAGTCATTTGATGATGATGGTAACCAGGTTTACATGGACAAGGATGGTAACAGCTATAAAGAGAAGGCTATATAGAACCTTATAGATCAGAGAAATAAAATAAAGGACGGTGGTGCTAGTTAGCAATCTATAGACCGTTTTATATCAGAGCGTCCTATAAAGCCAGCAGAGGCTGTATTGGAGCTCGGTAAGAATATATTCCCTAGAAAGTTATTGATGGACCAATTGACCAGAATAAGGACTAACAAGAAGCTTTAGAGTATGAAGCATATAGTTGATCTGGAATGGGATGGAAATGGTCAGGTAAAGGCTACAGAAAAGCCTAGTGGAGATATAACTAACTATCCTCTTAAGAAAGGCGATAAGCCTCATGGATCTGTAGTTATATGGGAATACCCAGTAAAAGATCCTCCGCTTGGATTATATATAGGAGGATGCGACCCTTATGATCACGATGATAGCTTTACAAACTCTCTTGGTTCTACATTTATATTTAAACGAGTAAGAGCTGGTGAAGCATGGACGGATGTAATAGTAGCAGAGTATTCCGGAAGACCGGATACAGCAGAAGAATACTACGAGAACGTGCGTAAGCTACTTACGTTTTATAACGCTAGATTATTATTTGAGAATGAAAGAAAAGGAATCTACCCTTACTTTACGAATAAACACTGCGATTACCTCTTGGCTGATTAGCCAGATAAAATCATATCTGAAGTCTTTAAAGACAGCAAAGTGCAAAGAAGAAAAGGATGCCACATGACCAAACAGATTAGGGCGTATGGCGAAGGATTAATATTAGAGTGGCTGTTAGATGAGTTTGAAGAAGGTCACCCTAATGTAGAAAGAGTATACAGCGAACCTCTAATAGAAGAGCTTATAGAGAATGATGGTGTACGAAATGTAGACCGCGTGATAGCTTTGTGTATGGTAATGATATACAGAGAGGAGCTCTATTAGGTAAAGGTGTCGTCTGCAAAAGAACAAAACAAATAGGTTGAACTCTTCGAGATGCCGTTATTTAGCAAACAATGGTTTGAAGAAGATAGCAGCACAAGTGAAGACGGTATGCCGATATTCACATTTTAATACATGGAAGATAACTTATACAATTCAGCTTTCCCCAGACAAAAGCTTCCTCTTTCAAAGAAAGGAAAGAAGTGGCAGGAGGATTGCGTTAACTATATTATAGGTGAAGGTAACGTAACATCTGGAGGAAATAGTACATCATATTACGGAGAGCTGTAGACCTATTATAATTTATATAACAGCATCTTCGACGAGAAGGATTTTAAATCAATTACAAACCCATTCAAGGTCGAGGATGGTTTTCCTGCTACTCCTCACGACTTTAATATTATAAGACCTAAAGTAGACTTACTTATAGGTGAGGAGACAAAGAGGCCTCTTAACTTCAGAGTTATCAGAACTTCATAGGAGGCTACATCTGAAATGCAGGAGAAAGAGAAATAGATGATTCTACAATATATAGAAGCAGCTATCACAGCTAGAATGAGCCCAGAAGAAGCTCAGCAGTTCCAGTAGTAGCTACAGTCTGGAGAGATTATGCCACCAGAGTAGATAGCTAAGTATATGGACAAAGACTATAAAGATATTGTAGAGAATACTGCATATCATTCTCTTACCTATCTGAGAGAGAAGCTTGATCTCGACAATGAGTTTATCAAAGGCTGGAAGGATGGATTGATCTCAGGTAGAGAAATTTATTACGTTGGCGTACTTAATGCAGAGCCATATGCGGAGAGAGTTAATCCTATATGTTTCTCTTACGATAAAAGCCCAGACCTTGAGTTTATTGAGGATGGATCATGGTGCTGCAGAAAGATGCGCATGCCTATAACCGAAGTATACGATAGATATTACGACAAGCTTGAAGAGAAGGATCTTGATAAGCTTGAAGAGATGATTGGTTCTACTCCTGGTAGAAACCTTGGAGATAGAAGTCCTGTTGATATGGGTATACAGTTACGTATATACGATAACCCCATATTCGAGGGAGCTGGTAAATCACTTGTAAATGTATGGCATTGTTGCTGGAAGTCTTTCAAGAAGATCTTCTACGTAACTACTACAGATGATGCAGGGCAGCCTCAGATCAATATAGTCGATGAAACGTATCAGCCTGTTGGTAATGAGGTTAGTATTGAACCAGATTGGATTATAGAGGTATGGGAAGGATACAGAGCTGGTAGTGACTTGTACTTTGGTATACAGCCTATTGAATACCAGCACGTAAGTATCGATAATCCTAATAGCCAGAAGCTTCCTTATTGTGGTGCTATTTATAGTAATACGAATAGTAAGCCTAGATCATTGGTTAGTATTCTTAAGCCACTACAGTATATGTATATTGTATTGTGGTACAGACTTGAGTTAGCTATTGCTAGAGATAAAGGTAAGGTTGTAAACATGGATATTACATAGATTCCTAAGTCTATGAATATTAGTCCAGCTAAATGGATGCATTACTTGTCTAGCGTTGGTGTTAACTTTATTAACCCATACGAAGAAGGCTGGAATATCCCAGGAAGAGAGGGTGGTAAGCCTGCTCAGTTTAATCAGATAACAGCATTGGACCTCACAATGTCTAATGTCATAGCTGAATACATACAGCTTATGGATAAGATAGAAGAGCTGGCTGGTACAATTTCTGGTATTACATAGCAGCGTGAAGGAGCAGTAAGCTCATCAGAGATGGTAGGTAATGTAGAAAGATCTGTTGTGCAGAGCTCACATATTACTGAGCCATTATTCTGGGTTCACAACTAGTGTAAGCGAAGAGTGCTTAATATGCTTCTTAATACAGCTAAGGGTGCTTGGGAAGAGACTGGCAAACAGAAGCTCCAGTACATCTTTGATAATGGAGAAAGAGCATTCTTAGACATTACCCCTAAGTTCTACTATGAGGACATGGATGTATTCGTAAGTGATACGTCTAAGGATCTTGAGAACATACAGAAGCTTCAATAGCTTATACAGCCAGCTATGCAGAATGGTGCTAGCTTGCTTGAAGCCGCAGAGATCCTTACAAATGATAACTTCAATATCATTAAGCAGAAGCTTAAGGATATGCAGACTAGACAGGAGTAGGTATAGCAGCAGCAGCAGGAAGCAGAAGCTCAGCAGCAACAGCAGTTACAGCAGATGCAGAACGAATCTAAACAGCAGGAGCTTATGTTGCAGGAAGCTCAGATGGATCTTCAGAGATATCAGATTGATCAAGATAATCAGACTAAGATAGCTGTAGCACAGATCAATGCTTATCGTGGAACGGAAGATATGGATCAAAACGATAACGGAATACCTGACGTTGCAGAACTTGGCAAGCAGGCTCTTGAGCAGTAGAAGATTAATCAAGAGGCTTATAATAAGCGTTATGAAGCTAAGTAGAAGCGCGAGATAGAAGATCAGAAGATTTAGCTTGAGAAGGATAAGATGAAGCATGAGACAGAGTTATAGTCTCAAAAAGATAAAGCTGCGATGGAAAGAGAATAGCTTAAAGCTAGAACCGCCATACGCAATAAAACGAACGCGGAAGCTGCTAAAGGTAAGTGATTATGAAGTTTGACAATAAGACATTTCAATAGAAGTATGAAGCGTGGAAGAATGGCGCTGATTACTGGAAGGATATTAGAGGAATCAACTTGGGTGGAGACACCCAGGCTGAGGAACCTAGTCCAGAAGAGCAGTAGCAGATGAACTAGAACGTGTAGGCTATACTTAATGCTTACAATGAAGGAAAGGATGAAAATATAGCTGAAGACATCGTTAAGCCATTACCTTTTGATACTCCATTAAATGAAGAGCATCCTATACTTCATAAATATAAAGGTGGAAAAGATGATTCTATTAATACTTTTGTTAACAGAATGGGTCCTCTTGTAGGACAACAGCTAAACAGATATGACTACGGTGATGCTGCATACTATAATGTAATGCGTCAGCTTGCATATGAATCTAATTACGGTAGATCTAGAGTAGCTAGAAGACAGCATAATTACGGCGGAGTAGGTTGGAATGGTAAGACTTACACTACATATAAGAGTGATGCAGACTTTGTTAAAGACTACGTAAGACTTATGCACACAAGATACGGAGCAGCTCTTAGAGCTAAATCTACATAGGATTATGCTAGAGCTCTTAAGTAGAAGGGTTATTACGAAGATTCTCTTTAGAATTACTCAAGGAACCTTAATAGCATGAATAGCCTTGTTAGAGCAGCTCGCAATCATAGGAATGCTCATAAGGACGCCTATAACTATAATGTATAGTTAAATGATCTTGAACAGGATTATGAAGACGCTAAGAACGCTAGTCCTATAATCATCAATTCACCATCTACAAGATAGCCTAGTACCATTAGGGCTGATATTCCTACAACTCTACTTGGTCCTACTTAGGAAGAGATAAAGGCTCAGCAACAGCGTGATCTTAATAAGTATAAACAGTAGATGTATGATAGAATAACTCAGCCTTCACTTCCTAATATACTTAATCTACTTCCATCTAATAACTTTGGTAAAGACTCTTATGGCTAGAAGTTCTGGTGGAGAAGAGGTAATAATTTGCACTTTAAAGGTGGTAAAGACGAAAGAATAGCAGGTACAAATCCATTGTAGCAAGATAAGTTTAATCAAGATATAAATATAGAGCTTGGTTTACCTAAAAATTATTTTCCACATCATAATTTTAAAGATTCTGATGGCTTTGATTACACGTTGAGCGATTTTTACGACGCCGGACAACTTGATGATGTTGTTGCAAAGCCATCTGAATATGATAAAAAGCTGCTTAATATAACAAAAAAGGTGTTCCCTAATAAATAGGTAAGAGATCTTATTTATTAGGACCTTGTTTATAGTGGCGAAGTTTCGGATTAGCATTTTAATGACAGATTGCTAAACATGATATAGTTATACAAACTTTCTGGATCTCCATCTATAACTAATAAAAGTAAATCAAGATACAATATAATTCGCAGCAATTATATTCCATATTATAATCATATAAATGCATATCCTGGATCACTTGTTTCAGAATTATCTCATGCATATTAGTATAATAATTAGATAAGAAAACCTATAATTACATTAGATAACAAAAAGGTTAATGGGTCTGACTATAAAAGAAATGGAAGTATAGAACACTAGGCTCATGAGACAATTTAGCCAAATTTGGTAAATTTTATAGAAACTGGTGATAAAAAGTATTTGAAAAAAGCTAAAATAGACGCAAATAAAGAATATGACAAATATGGTCATTGGTGGTGGAATAAAGGAAAGGATTGATTATGACACAGATGGAAAGTCCTAAGCGAAAGTTGCAGAAGAAGAATGACTATCAGCGTCATAAACTCTTTCGTAAGATCAAACGTAGAAGAAAAGCATAGGCTGAAGCAGAGTAGCATATGGCTGAAAAATAGCTTAGGAAGAAACTTAAGATTCCTAAGTTTGGAAGTGGCAAAGATATTAATATAAAGAAATCTAAGCGCGGTACATTTACTAAAGCAGCTAAATAGCATGGCATGAGTGTTCAAAGCTTTGCCAATAAGGTTTTAAGAAATCCAAGCAAGTATAGTGCAGCTATGAGAAAGAAAGCAAACTTTGCGCATAATGCAGCAAGCTGGAAACATTAAACATTACACGGGTTCGACTCCCGTGTAGCGTACAACAATTAAAAATATTAACTTAGTTATAATTTAAATTATGGCAAGAAAGAAGAAAAATCCATTAGGTGATTTTGAAGACGCTTTGAGCTCTCTCGGGTTCGGTGGCCAGGAAGGTGGCGACAGCGTTACAGACATCGATAACCAGGATGTGGTTAATCAGGTGTTGGACGACCCTAATGATGATGTTGAAAATTTAGACAATCCAGATGACGATAAGTCTTCTGAGGATAATAAAGATAATAAGAATGTAACTGGTGATCCTAATGCTCATGATGATAACACAGAGGTCCCAGATAATATTTTAAATAATAATACGTCCGACACAACTATAGTTGACAACGAATAGGATAACGATAATGATGATAATGATCAGCAGACTGACACTGACGTCGTAGATCCTGGAGAAGCAGAATAGATTGGTGCTTTCTTTGACGCATTCGCTGAAGCTAATGGTTGGAGTGTTGATGCAGAAGAGAAGCCTAAGTCAGTCGAGGATCTCGTAGAGTACATCAAAGATGTCGTAGATGAGAATTCAACCCCACAGTACGCCGATGATCGTATTGCTAGACTTGACCAGTACGTAAAGAATGGTGGTAAATTTGAAGACTTCTATCAGACACAGCAGAAATCTATGTCTTATGATAACATAGATTTGGAGGACGAATCTAATCAGAAAGCAGCTGTTCGTGAGTTCTATAAATTACAGGGTATGAACGACGAGCAGATTAGTCGCAAGATTGAGCGCTATGAAGATGCTGACATGCTGGAAGATGAAGCAGCTGATGCTGTAAATTATCTTAAGGCGTACGAGCAGCAACAGCAAGAGTATATGGCTCAGCAACAGGAAGCTCAAAGACAGGAGCAGGAACAGCAAGCTGCACAGTTCATGGACGATCTTACCTCTAGTATTAATGGTCTTACCAATATTAGAGGTATCAATATCCCAAAGGAGGATAGAAAAGCGTTGTTCGATTATATTACAAGAACTGATGCAGACGGTTTAACAGAGTATCAGAAGGCTTTTAATAATAACCTTGTTAACAATTTGATAGAATCAGCCTACTTCACAATGAAGGGTGATGCTCTACTGGGCGAAGCACAGCGCAATGGTCAGACATCTGCTGCGAGTAAACTTAGACAAATGCTCAAACACCAAACAAAAAATCATACATCATACAATGTTGGGCATGAAAAACAACCTCAGGCATGGGATCTCGCGTCAAAATACCTATGATGAGACAATTAACATATTATGAATAATTCAAGTTCTTTATTAAATAATCTTCAGCTCTACCGTGGTAAGCGTTTTGCTGACTTGGTAGACGAAAACATGATTGCTAACGCAATGCTTACAAAGCCTCATGAAGTAGCAGGCTTGTTGTCATTGGTTTTTGGTACAAAGGATGATGGTATTTCAACTACCATCGACTTGCTTACTGGTGGTCTTGGTTCAACCATGACTATCGAAAACAGAGAATATGAGTGGTCTGTAATGATTGATGCCGATCACGCTGTTAACATCCGCTACGCTAAGTGGAATGGTAAGGAGATTACTCCTAAGTCAATTACAGAAGGTTTGACTCCAGGTATTAATAATACTCCTATTTATCTTGGTCTTGAAGAGAAGTGGTTCGGTCCAGGTGCAATTCTTGCATTTGACAATGTAAACTTCCAGGTACGTGTAAACGGTACTCCATATCAGGATGGTAGCACATGGGTATATGAGTGCTACGTAGCAGAAGGCTTCCAGGGTTCTTATATTCCTTGTGAGTATTTGCTCCCAGGCCGTCAGGTAGACCGTATCGGTTCTGCATACGAGGAGTACAGTGATGAGGCAGATATCATCAACTATCAGACTCCATTTAAGATGCGCAATAGCTTGATGACTATGCGTCTTACTTACGATATCACCGGTGATGCTTACTCTACAGTATTGGCTATCGCTTTGACTGATCCTGAGACAGGTAAGAAGTCTTATTTGTGGTCTGACTATCAGTATTGGAAGGCTCTTCGTGAATGGAAGAAGAGAGAGGAGAAGCAGTTGCTGTTCGCTCACTCTAACCGTAATGCAGATGGTACTTACAATTTGAAGGGTACTAATGGTCGTTTCGTTCCAATCTCTGCAGGTTTGTTCGAGCAGATTGCTCCAGCTAACGTACGTTATTACACAAAGCTGACTACAGAGTTGTTCGAGGATTACTTGTTCGATCTCTGCTACAATATCATTGGTACTAACGAGCGTAAGTTCGTTGCTTTGACCGGTGAGATGGGTATCCGTGAGTTCGACCGTATCTTGAAGGAGAAGGCAGCTAGCTTCAATATGATTGATACACACTTCATTACAGGTTCTGGTCAGGATCTGAAGTTGGGTGGTCAGTTCACAACTTACACTATGACTAATGGTATTGAGTTGACAGTTAAGCGTTGTGCTATGTTTGATAACATGGAGATGTTCCGTCAGCTTCACCCATTGACAGGTAAACCATTGATGTCTTACACATTCTTGTTCGTTGACCTTGGTCGTCGTGATGGTCAGGCTAACATCGTTAAGGTATGTCGTAAGGGCCGTGAGTTCGTACAGTGGTGCACTGGTGGTTCTGTATTGCCAAATGGTTATGCAAACAATATCAACACTATGCGTTCTAACAGCCGTGATGGTTACCAGGTACACTTCCTTGGTGAAGAGGGTATCATGTTGAGAAACCCATTGTCATGCGGTATCTTGTATTGTGATGCTGAAGACCAGGAGACTATTGCAGTCGAGAATAGAGCAGCAGAGCTCGCGTAATTAATAAAATAATATACAATGTTCAACCCCACCCAAAATCGGGTGGGAGCTTGGCATTGCAACAACTAATTGAAAAATTATGGTAGTTGAATTAAAGATCAGAAAGAAAAATCCCTGGGCTGGATTGTTAAAGTATAAACATTGTTTTGATTATATTGCACCTTACTTTACCAGATCTGGGTCGATATACACAGGTTTAACACCTGAGGACGAAAAGAAATTTGAAAAGGAGCTTGGTTACCCAGAAGGCCATCTCGCTAAAAATTCTCCATTCTGGAATACATTCTGTGTTAAGGTTGGTTCTAAGAGTACTATTCTCGATGACTCATTCCCACGACAGGCTATGATCATTAAGTTCCTTGAGGGACATAAGAGAGTAGCTACGTCACTTGATAAACTCAATGCTGGTAAGGATTATCTGCTTATTAATAGACAGGCTGAAGCTATTGAGAAGAATAAGATTAACAAGCTTCGTAGAGACGCTATTATTGCTTTTGGCAAGCTTTCTCTTGAAGAGATGCGCAAGTGTCTTAGATTGTTCGGTGTTAGTGCTGATACAATGTCTAATGAGCTTGTAGAGTCTACGTTGTTCTCATTGGTTGATAAACAGCCACAGAACTTCTTTACAAAGTGGGTTAATAACAAGACAAAGGAAACAGAGTTCTTGATCGAGAGTGCTATTGCCAAAGGTATTATCCGTAAGGATAGAACACAGTATTACTATGGTTCTGAGATGCTTGCAGACTCATTGCAGGATTGTATTGCATACTTGGACGCAAAGAAGAATCAAGACTTAAAGATCTCGATTATTAATCAGGTCGAAAATAAATAATTAAACTAACGACGTATGACGCATAGTGATATTTATACTAAGTTTATGATTGAATATGACAAGGCAAATATAACTTCGTCATATCCGTCGCTAACTAAATATGAAGTTGCAACAATACTCGACAAAGCCTACTTAGCTCTTATAGCTCAAAAATATACAGGTAACAACCCAAGAAAGTCAGCGTTTGAGTCAGATATGAAAGCAACTGAAGATTTGTAGCCATTGATTAATAAATTAACCGCCATTGGTAGTTTATCTGGCGATAACAGCTATACATTTGCTACGCATACTTTAGATAATCTCATACTATACATAATTGATGGACAGATTAAAATCAATGAAAGTATTTCTTCTCATGATAATAAGAATCATCAATATGAAAATATAGTATTCGTGTCGCATGATGTTGCTAAAAAATTCAAGGTCACAAAAACAAATCTACCTTGGATTGAATAGCCGGTAGGATGTATAGAGGACAATAACGTTGTAGTATACGTAGATCCAATGGATGTACAATATAATGGAGCTTAGTCAACAGCTGAGTTTACATATATTAAACGTCCTGCAAAATTTGCTGTCGGACAAGGACTATCAGTAAATGACTATGATTTCGGATAGACTAAATTTGAGTTATCTGATAGCATGGCGGAAGAATTAATTAATTTGGCAATCATTATGTCTACCGAGATTGTAGAATCTAGTAGACTTACTACTAAAGCTAATACTAGACCACTTGAATCATGACAAGAGAAGAAACAAGAAAACTTGGTATTGAGTTTGAGCGCAGACTAATCGAAGTATATCCTTAGTTTGCGACAGAGTAGAAACTTAGCACCGATACAATATATTCATTCTTAAGCGAGTTCTAGACACAGTACGTAAAAGTATTGTATTCTAATGAAGACGATTTTCAACGTGGTACTAGACGAGCTAAAAGAATAAGCGATGTTAGTAGATCATTGATTAGGCGAGTTAATATAAAAACATCAAATGATGAAGGATTATATAAGCTGCCAGAAGATTACGCAATGTACGTAAGATCTGAAAGCATCGTTACAAAAAATTATAAAAGTGACAAGACTTTAGAAGATGGTGTAATTACACCAAATATACTTATTAAGCAAGAAGATGTAGATAATGTAATCAATGCATACTACAACTACAATGGTATTATAAAAAACCCATTAGTTATATTTGAAAGTACTAATTATACAAGTAATTAGTTTAAGGTTATATCTGATTCATATACATAGATAGAAAGTGTAGATCTTACATACTATTGCCAGCCTAATGCATTCAATGTATTAAAGTTTGATGATAACGACCAGTCTGCTGGAGCTGTACATAGTTATTGTTCGCTTCCGTATTCATGTTTTGAAGAGCTCGTATCAGGTGCTGTAGACATGTATTTGACTCAGTATAAACTAAAGCTTGCTTAGGGTAATTCTAAATAGAAATCACAACCAAAATAGTAGGAGGCTGAGTAATGAGGAATATAGATATTTTAGTGGGGCTAGAAAGAGAGATAAATAAATTTGATAGCCAGCTAGACAAACCATCTACTGACGAATCTTTATTCTGGCTCAATTAGGCTGTTTGCAAGTTCATTAAGCTTAGATTTAATAGCGATCTTATTCACGGAACTTCGTATGAACAAAATGAAAAGCGTAGAGAAGATCTTATTAAGCTATATGAATAGAAAGTTTATGAACCACAAAATATGACTGTAGACGAAAGTCAACCATCATATACATCTTACACAATAGTCTATCCAGAAGACTTCATGTTCTCACTCAATGAGGACGTCGTAATAAGCGATCTTGATGGAGAGAATAAAATCAATACATGCATGTTCGAATGCACGTAGGATAGTTTTATGTACAGAGTTAATAACAGCCTTACAGATTTCCATTACAGATTTCATAGAGCTAGACCTCTACGTGTAAGAAACTCTAATGGATGTATGTTGCTTACAGATAAGCAATATAAGATTAGTAAATATTCTTTAGGTTATCTCAGAAAGCCTACAGAAATAACACTTGATAATCCTTATGATGAATATGAGGATTTCGAGGATATCATTATGCCTGAGATTATAAAGATTGCCGCTCAGATGTATTTAGAAAATAAGAAAGATGAGCGCTATAAAACTATAACTCAAGAGGTAAATACACAAGAATAATAATTTTAACGTGGAAAGCCCAGCTAGTTAGGTCTAGCATTAACATTATAGGGTGAGTAGAAAAAATTAATTTTAATATGATTACATATGTAAATACAGTCCTTGTTTCTAACAAGAACGGTGAGACACTTGCTACAGCTACTGATTTGGCTGGCAAGGAAACAAAAGCAGAACTTAAGCCATTGGTTGGTAAGTTTGTATTCATGAACTGCGACCCATCTGCACAGGATGGTACAGCTATCACAGATGTTTATTCTTACGATGAGAATGCAGATCGTTTCAAGATTGGCGTTATTACATCTGATAGTTTTCAGAAGGTTGGTAAGGACGGCACCGTTAAGTTTGTCCCAGTTATCAAATGGTCTAATATCATCAATGTTGCAGACATCAAGTCTGTAACAAAGCTCGACTATAAGGACGATGCTGAAGATCAGATCACAATAGACTTTACAAACGTACCAGCAGAAACACTTAAGGTTCTTGCACAGGGTGGTTGTCCTGTTGTACTCCGTCTTACATTTAAAGATATGCCAATGCGTTATCGTAAGTGGACAGAGTCTTATAGCTATGTTACAGAAGTTGGCGACGGTGTTGAGCAGATTATCGCTGGTCTTGTAAAGGATATTATTCGTGCTCCAAAGCGTCAGAGAGTATACGCTAAGACTGATGAGAAGAAGCTCATTCTTACAGCAATGAAGTATGATGACGATGAGTCTAATAGAACAGAAAACGTATACATGAAGGGTCGCTTTGATGCAAATATGTATTGGATGAATCCAGCTGCTCCAGGTTGGGCGTCTAACAACAAGTATGACCTTGGTGCAACTTTCTCAAAGAAGGAAGGTACAACATACCCTGCTTCAGCTAAGCTTGTTCGTGATCGCGAGCGCGCATCATTTGATTATCAGGGTGTTTTGCATCGTAGCTGCTGGTACGATCCTCAGCCAGCTATGGTTACAAATATCGATAACAAATACGATGGTATTACAATCGAGTTTGAAAATCAGTATAGAACAGCTGATGATTTGTGGCGCAGAACAAAGCAGACTGTTGAGATTTACGCATCTAACAATGGTGAAAAATTTACAACCGGTGCTGTAGAAATTGCTGGTGGACTTGTAGAGAAGCTTCAGAATATGATTCAGGCTCGTCAGAATATAGCAAATCCTATTAGTAATGCAACCGCATACGACGAAACAAAATTTTAATATTTAGCCGGGGTGGGGTAATAAGCCCTATCTCGGCTTTTTGTTTTTAAATACATATCAATATGCAAAAGATCAGAATTGGAAATGATATTAGATTAAACATATCACTTGTTGACAAAACTGAATATAGCGCATCTAATATCAAAAATATAAAATGTTATCTGGTTAACAAAACATTAACCGAGAGCATGAATAAAAAATGCTGCAATAGTTAGTATTTGCTAAATTGGTGTGGATGTCCTACGTATCACGTATTGCCTCATTGTAGAAATAAATTCTACTACAATGGAAGAGATTTCGATTGCAAGTGCGAAATGGATAAATATAGACCTTTGGACAAAACAAAATATCTCATGGAGTCTGAGTTAGACGCAAACAACAATGTTATAAATGCGTACTTCCCATCAAAGGATTAGATATGCGGAGTATATCAGTTAGTTGTTGTTGTGGAAACGTTTGTTCCTGGTTGGGGAAAAAGACAGCTTAAAACTAACACAATAGACTATGGCGAGATATTTGAAATCGTTGATAAAGGTGTAGAGCAGACTGGTGGCATAACAATAACAACCGGAGTTGATCCTTTGATTAATTCTGGATTTATTGGATATTTGGCAGTAAGACCATTTGCCGAAGATGAAGAAAGCGATAGCGAAAAGGGCTTTGATAGATCTGACGATGGATACGAAAATCCGTCCCAGGAAACGTATGATAAAGTAGGAATACAGAATGTAGATCCTAATCTACTTCTCGAAGTTCATGATTTATCAAGATTTTCAACTATAGTAAATTATGTAGATGGTCAATATTTGTGGGTAATGTCAAAAAAGCCTATTAAAAACCTTATTGACGGAAGTATGAATAATATACCATTTACTACTGTTTAGTACAATGCTGAAACAGGATATTATTATTATGCAGGTTCTAACCCAGTACTTAAAAATACTATGTCTGGAGGAGTTTCTGTAAAGGCAATATTCTAAAATGACTAATTATGGCAGATATTAAAAACTCGTATATAAGACCAAAGAAAGAGGACACAATCGTATACGGAAGGATTGTTAGTGCGTCTACAGAAGGCGTTGTGGCAGATGCTGGACAAATATACGACGAATAGCTCAAGGTTGGTCAGCACGAATTAAATGAGCGAATTATAAAGAGCGGCATTGGATCATTTGCCGGAATACCTACATATACAAAAGATATCATAGATGGCGTAGACCCTAGTGACATCCCTGATAAATACATACTTATAGCTGATAAAGAAAGTGACCTAAAAGTAAAACCTTCTAGAGAGGTTGAGGTAAATGGTACATATGTCGACATTTTGTTTTCTGCCATAAGAGCTTTATAGAGCGAAGTGGCAAAAATAAGGAATACGTTTAGATACGGACTCAATTCGTATACAGATGAAAATACATTAATGTCATCTGTTGTAGATGGTATTTCTGATCCAGACGATGAGCCACTGTGGGCGGTTGATAAAGAAGATTTATCATCTGTCGCACGTCTTACAATAGGTTAGGGCTGTGAACTTACGCCAGAATCAAACTTAGGCTATGACGAAGAAGGTATAGTAAAGGTTACCGGGGAAGCTACATGGAATGATGATTAGACTGTAAAATAGGTTACAGATCCTAAGATTTTTATGTATTTCACTGTAACTAATCCGGATGTAACCATACATTTAACAAATGGAGAAAACCAGACTCGCTTTAATATAAATTCAATAGAGCTACCAAAGGCTGATGCATACAATATAATGGTTTGTATTAGTAGAATGGTAGAAGATGCTGGTAGTAGGTATGTATACATTAGTATCGGTGATGCTATTCGCGACAAGGTATATAAATAGGGTTATTATTATGATGGTAAGCTAAATAACATACGAAACGATATTGGGTATTCTTATTATCCAGACTGGGTTACGTTCAAAGATACAAACGTTTCCATGTTTGATATATGCTCTAAGTTCTAGGACTTTTCTAACCAGGTTATTCCTAGCGCGCCATCTGAGTAGGATTACAAATATAAAGTATCACACATAACAATTCGTTCCGTAAAATCAGAAGATGTACTTTAGAAGATAAAGAATCAAATTCAGAATAACGAATTAACCTTTGTTGAAAGTACAAAGAATTTATGGATTAAAAATAATGATAAACTAGTTAAAATTGCTGCTGGTGGCGGTACAACACCAGATGACGGTATGACAGAAAGTGAAGTATTAGACTTGCTTAAGAAGCAAGGTATTATTCGCGAGGATGGTGAAAACCTACGAATAACAGACCTTTCAGATATTACATTTATTCACCAAGACACTGGCAAGAAGTACAAGTTCTTTATCAATGAGTCTGGAGATCTTATTAATCAAGAAATTCCTAATGACGAAGATCTGCTTTCTAATAGAGTAATCGCTAGTGGCGTTGACCTGGATAGCTGGAGTGCTAGAGGATTTATCGGCAGACTTAGATTAGCCGAATATAATAAAGCAAACCCATCTAATAGATTATCTGAAACACAAAACATTGGATTATATTCTGACAGAATAAAAATTGGTGCATTCTATGCTCCGTTGGATACAGATATCGTACACGGTTGTACGAGAGCGTTCGTTGAGCTTGAGAATACATCTGATAGCGACTTTTGTTTACAGGGGTGCTACTTGCATTACACTAGACCAACAGACGATAAGCAGACTGTATATCATTTACCGCTTACTGGTACAATAAAGGCGGGCGGTACATATGTTATCGCAGGAGCTTATTATGGTGACAAGAAAGACGAAAACGCTTATATTAAGGTAGACTCATACGATCAAGAGTGGTATGAAGGCGGTAAGTTAATTGATTTTACAATCAATACAAGTTCTAGTCTTGGTAATGGTTTTGCTTTAACATATGGTAATGAGGAATTAACTCCAACAACATATTTATGGAAAGCTAACGATAGTTCTGTAACTATATTTAATGACACCAAGACTTATCCTAACTTATACGATCCATCATTTATTGATGCGATCTATTTCTTTACAGGTGTTATAGATTCTTCAAAGACCGGATATTGGGCAAAGCTTGTACTTGGCATTAAGTCGAACACAATGTACAAAAACACATTTGAGCTCGACCCTGCACAGCAGGCCTATCAGTCAGCCAATGTTAAGGATAGTTCTAGAGCAAGATGGGCTAGTACAGCAGATGTTTGGATCGTTGATCTTAGCTCACCAATGATTAGTTTTCCACATTCTAAGGAATAGTATAGTGTAGCTAATTTTGCACCAAAGGCATCTTACTTAAATAAGAATGTATGTACAGATAAATCTAAGCTTGATGTAACCAAACCAAATATGGTTACATGTTCGTTTGGTATAGACATGCATAAGGATAGAGCATTTAACTGGATCTCTGTAGGATACCATGACGAGTATATCTGGATTAGATAGAAAGGCTAGAAAGACTGGACATCTAGATTCGAATCTTACAAAGAGGTAGAAAGCGCTACTACATAGGCCACATCTTATCCTAGAAGAAAAGAGTACTCTAAAGACGTTAATAACGTTATCTATAATAGAATCGTAAGTAGATTCCCAGCAGATGGCACACAGTATACATCTCATAAATGCGTAATTAATGTTGTTAGCTCTGCTGTTACAGGAGGCCCTTAGGTTTGGGAATACGTTGTTGGTAGACCTAATGCTAACGGTAACCCTGGTTCGTATGTATCAGACGTACAGACATTTACATTGTATCCAGAAACATATAAGCCAGTTATTTATTAGACAACTGACCAGTAGGGATTCGATTGGCTGTAGTACTAGGTTTGGGCGGCAGCAGCAAACAAGTTGAATGAAAAGATCGCCGAAGACCAAAAGAGTAGCAATATTATTCCTATTGTTATGAATACTGGAGATATGACACAGAATGGAACAAGAATCAACGAATGGTTTGATTACTACAACGCTGGTCATGTTTTGTTCAATAAGTTTGAGCAGATGAATGTTGTTGGTAACAACGACCTATGCGGTACAAACGTAACAAATCTTGGAACTGGAGATGACCTTGGTAAATCAAACTCTTTCTACTTCCATGTGTTCTATTGCTATGATATAGATGAGTCTACATTCGTACCAATTGTTAATGGCAAATATATACCATCTCTGTATTATTTCGAATCAAAGAACTACAGATTCGTTATGATTAATAGTGAAATCACAATGATTAATTGTAACCAGTGGTTTAATCTTAAAGACGGAGAAGACACTGTTAATATTTATACCGGTTACACTATTGGAACAAATCAGAAATATGTTAGCAGTTTTACACCAATCTATACAATGGTTTACAACATGCTTAATACTAGCAAAAAGTGTATAGCTGCTTGTCACGAAATGCCGTTCACTGTTATTACCAATAGCAGTATCGCAACTGGGCAGGAACGGTATTCTAGATCACTTGGACCTAATGGTACCGCATTGATCGGTAGCCATTGCAATTAGATTGATAAAACCGAAACTGGTGCTGGTACATATTGGCTTAGTAGACTCCTTGAGTATAAAGGGGTAAAGCTTATGATCGGTGGTCATAAACACACATATGCTTGTACATACCCTGTCAGAGAGTACTTCTTCTTTGGACAGAATAAAAATAGCAAAGACAATTTTGCAGAGTATTCAATGAGCAATACATTGTAGAACGATAATGTTAGGTTTGTTGCAGAGGGTAAAGATTACACAAAATTCCCTTTAACAAAACGAGAGGATGTAGGACAGGCTCCTACTGGCTTCTTCCCATATACAAGTGTACCTAACCTTGAAGGTGGTGTCACTTATTTTATGTGCTAGGCTACAGGATTTAAGCTTACATCAAATAAAGAGCTTCCTTCTGCAAACTAGAAGTTCTCTTTAGCTATACCAGAAACAACGGTTAAGAACGGAAAGGATACAGCTAATGCTAATTAGAAATATCCTATGTTTGGAATTATAAGACTCTCAGATTCTGATTACAATGTTGAGCTTGTTAGAATAGCTAATATTCTTACATCTACAGCTAAATTTACACAGTATGATTACTCTACGTCTCCTATGAAGTTACAGTACTTTAAGTAGGTTTCTGATAACAACTACGGAGAGTGGGTTGATACAGAAACAATAATGCTTACAGTATGAGATTAAATAACAATTCTAAGATTGTTAGTGATGACGATATAATAATGTCGGATGGCTCTTTGACGCTGTCCGACAAATTGTCGTCTATAACTAATGACGTAAATTCGCTTAAGACAAATGTTAAGTGGATTTATAAATATGGCGGAGTCGGTTCTGGCTCTGGTTCCGGAGGCGGAGGTGGCGATAAGCCATTTAGTGTGTTTGCGTCACTTAATGGTATCTAGATCAAGGGTAACAATATTGTCCTAAATGGAATAGATACATATCCACTTCTTATTATAATAAACAACCCAAATGGTGGTAAGTTTAATGTAACATACTCGTACACAACAAAAACTGCTAGTGGCGGAGAAACTACTCAGACAAGAACTTAGATTTTATCTATCGAAAACGCGTTTAGATTTCAGACAAATATTAATCTTAATACAAACGCTACGCTTACTATTACTGTAACAGATGGTAATGACACACAGCAGGTATCATGTCAGTATATCGTTACCCCGTATTCATTCGATGTATCGCTTGTTGATGATAAAGGTAAGAAGTATTTAACAGATAGTAATACGTATGAGATCTTTATAGAAACAGCAAGAGACACTGGTCTTAATATAAAGGTTGACTACGTAGTTTCTATTTCTGCAACAATAAATTACTCAGCTAGGTTTAATGGATAGGACTTAAGTTCTGGCAGTATTGAAGATCAAAAAGGATCACTCATATTCCCTATAGATAAGAGTAATTTTACAAACGATAAATCTGGACTTTACTCTGCAGTATTTAGTACGCAGGTTATACCAGATGGTTAGGAAATGATCTCAAATGACCAGACTATAAACATATCTCTTATACCTAACGAGTTGTACTGTTTGATATCTCCAGATATTGGTGTTATATACAATACTAAACAGACCGAGGGATAGTATATTTACAATCCTGGATATATTCAGTTTAACTATAGAATATATGAAGGTGTAAACAACAACAGAAGTTACAATGTTTTCGTAAAGATTAACGGAGTATCAATGTTCGAAAACGGTCTTACTGTAACAGAGCGTCAATAGAACTCATTTAAGATTCTTGCTACAAAGGCTGGAGAAAACACAATTGAAATAAATGTTTCCGGATACAGTGCTAAATACTATTTCTATGTAAAAGAATCAGAGGATCAGCTTGATTGGTTTGAAAATTCGCAGTAGTGGAGCTAGTACTATTATAGAATCAATACTTGTACAGATAATTTTAAGCAGTATTTAGCTAACACAAGTATATCTTAGACAGTTAACTCTAACGCTATTAGAATAACAGGTATTGAACCTCCGCAGGTTAGTGGTACAGGAAACATTTGTACACATATAGCTATCGGTTTACAGTTTAATCATATAAACTCTGATAATGCTACTATTGTAAGTTTGTACAACGAAGGAGATTCTCCAATTATGACGATAGGGTAGCAGACGACAACTAGAGGTAGCTCGTTCGTAGATTGTTATATATAGAAGCAAAACGATGCAAATAAAGATGATCTTACAAAGTATCACCTATTGCAGGTTTTCTCAAACTTTGTAAAAAAAGAAGGAAACGACTCATACTATGACACTTCTATATATATTGATGGACGAATGGAGGCATCATTCTCTAGCTTGTTCAACGCCCCATTACTTGTAAAACAATTACAGATAAATCCGGCTAATGTTTACATTAACACAATAGATGTTGATTATCTGCCTGTGTCTGGTATTGGAGAGAATGGAGATTACGATGTATACCAGTATTACCTTAAATATAGATCAGAGATAATTCGAGAACAAAATGAAGAGTTTCAGCAAGAGCTTATTTTGAAACAATATTTAAAAAAGTTTAATGTTGGAATAGACGGTAGAGTCATTACAGATGGTGCCACAATTAGTGATATCGCTGCAAATACATCAACTCCGGTTCTTGTTATGACGTGCCAAGATAATGGTACCGGAACGCCAATGATATAGAGGCTTGAGAAAAACTACGGTGAGGACGGAACTGGTGAAGGATCAGATCTTAATTTCCCTGTATCAATTGAATGGAGTTCTGGAAGATCTGCATTAGCAGAAGTTAAGATGCCTGATTCATTTACTAATGCACAGTTTAGAGCATCGTTACAAGGTTCTTCTACAAAATTGTATAGAGTAAAAAACTTTACATTAGCAATAGAAAATACTGACCAATCTGAAACTGCTGACGTTTACTTGTACTCTCCTAATTTTAATCAAGATAACCCTGATACATTTTTACCAGAAACTCAATTTACATTAAAAGCCGATGTTGTTGATAGCTCTCACTCAAATAATACAACTTGCGGAAAGTTTGTAAATACCGTTTGTGAAAAATTTAGTGACAGCATTAGTGAAGATAGTGTATTTAAACCGTACATAAAGAACTGTCTTGAGGGATTCCCTATACTTTTGTTTATGCATATTGTTACAGAAGATCCTGAAACAGGAGATAAAGATGACGTTTATTATTACTTCGGAGTATATAACTTCAACCTTGGTCGTGAAGCATATTTTAATCTCGGTTATAAAGATCTTAGAGTATTTGGTGACAAGACTACATTAACAGGTAGCGGCAAAGACTTTGTGTTCTATAAAATAAACAACGACGACAATGCGTTGAGAGAAGGTCTTGGTGTTGCTGAAATTTAGGGAGGTTCTAACTATTTTGACTTTTCTTAGTACGATCCTACTATATTATTCTAGCAGAACAAAGAGAACGATAACACATATATGTTTGGAGACCTTGTTCATGGCTCAAACTTTTCTGAAGCAGAACTGTAGACATCTATACAAAAGTTCGTGGAATCTGTAACGCTTGGAGGTGGTTATTTATTTGACTATCTAAAGAAGGGAAGAGGCTCCTATGAAGATGGATACTCTGCAGAGGAGGTTGATAAATCTGGAAATAAAACTGGTAGATCATTAAATATGGTTCCAGATTATACTAAATAGTATCGAAGAAAGTCTTCTGGTTCAAGTTGGCAATATGTATTAAAGAATACAATTAGTGCTGGAACATAGAATGATTTAAGAAATCTTTGTATACCAGATATGGACAACAATAGACCATCAGAATTAAACTTCTAGTCATTATCAGAGTATTATACAATATGTATGGTACTAGGTCTCGTTGATAGTGTAATGAAGAACCTTAATATTAAGACATGGTCTGGTAAGAATTCAGCTGGTACAACTTGGGTAACAGCGTTCTATGATATGGATACATGCTTAGGCATTAACAATAGCGGTGGTAAAATTTCTTATTTCGCCTTCTCAGACTATTGGGATTGTCAGTTAAAGAAAACCCAGGACGGTGTTGATTATCCAAATAACGTAAATATATACAGAGACTTCTCTCCATCTACACTTGGATCAAATGGATTTGATGTTCCTTCCTCATATTTGTTTGCCGTTGCTAAGTATGCTAGATTAATATTTAAGGACGACGAACAGTATACAGTTAACTATCCACAGGAATTGTATGCAAAATGGAGAAGCAATGTTATAAACAACAAGACTCATGAAGGTATTCTAAAAAATGCTGATTATTTTGTAGATAATTTCTACGCTAATAATCTCGGTTCTATAAACAACCTGCTTGTAACATATAACTATAGATCCAAATATCTAGCACTCGATAGCTCTGGTAGTCAGTGGAATCCAGTTGATTATCAGAAGTTTAATGGAACTAGAATTAACTATGTAAGAGATTGGTTCAATGGTAGATTACATATCCTTGATGCCTACTTTAATCTTAACTCAAATATAGGTGTTCCTATACAGTATAGAGATAGTGACGGACAGTGGAAGGATTTAAATTTAAGCAGTGATCCAAATGTTGAAAACATTGTATACGATCGTACTTATAATGCCGCAAACTACTCTGTACCTATGAATCAAGATGTAATTATCCTTAGAGACATATTCTCTTCTGGAAGTTCTTCTGCTGGTATTCAGCTTGGTGCAAATGCTAGTTTTAAGATCAAGTGTCCTAAGTTCTCTCCTTTGTAGATTACTAAGGCTAACTCAGTTATTGCAAACTATATAATCGGTGGAGATAATTATCAATAGATCGACATTAAAACAACCGGTGTACAAGGTATTAAAGTTGGAGGTTCTTAGTTATGGTCTTATCTTGAAAACATAAACTGGATAGAAGGAAATGCTTAGACTGGTTTGTATATTGGATCCGATAAGCTTGAATCAATAAATGGTTCTTCAAATACATTTGGAAGCTTCTCTTTTAACACACCTAGTGTTAAGGAAATCAATTTGACATCTCCTGGATACACTGCCACGTTAGCACTTAATGGATCTGATAATTATCCTAACCTAAGCTCCATTAATCTTAGTGGATCAAAAATGGGTTTAACTGCTAATAGTTTAAATGTAACAACGGTTAATGTTAGTAATATCAAAAACTCTGGAGCAAGTATTACTATAACGAACTGTCCTAATATTACAAGTTTTTCTGTAGATAATAGTTAGCTTTAGACACTTCAGTGGTCATAGATATCTGGGAAGTATAAGAAATTATCATTTAATAACAGAACGAATATTACAAACTTTAATTTAAGCTGTATAGAGGGTGACAGTAGCTTTAATCTTTCTGGTGACAATTCCGTTGAGACAATAACACTGCAGGGTTTTGAAACAATAAATATAAACAATTGTCCTAAACTTAGAACCGTTACAATTACGGAATACGATAACCATTCTAATGTATAGATTTATCCTAAGAGTATATCTGTAACAAACTGTGCACATAGCCAGCTTTGTATTAAAGATAACACTAATCCTACGGTTGATAATACAGTAGACTTACGTAACTCAACACATCTGTAGTCTGTATGTTTCTAGGGTAGCACTAATATAAAGTACGTCATACTTCCATCAAATGTTACAGCTGCAAATAGCTGTTTCTAGAATGTTACAGGTCTTTAGACGATTGATGCGACATCTCTGTATATTGGGCCACATACGTTCCACAACTGTTTTAATTATAAAGGTTTAAACAAGAGTGGAGGATATACAGGATTGGCAGTAAATCCTAATACAACATCTTTGAATAATGCGTTTGACAGCAGTGGTGTTGATATTAAATTTGTAGCAAACTTTTTTGCACACGCAATTCCAGAAAACAACAATGTTACCAACGTCTCACAAATGTTCATGAGAACGAAGGTTAGCTTTACACAGAGCGACTACAGGAAGTGTATAGAAAATGGTGCGTTTAAGAGCCCTATAGATCCATCAATTTTAAGTAAAGTTACCAATGCCAATTAGATGTTTTTAAATACAGGTATGAATGTACACTTTAAAGAGCTGTATAATTTTGGTAGTCCATCAGGATGTTCGTATAGTTAGATATTTAATGCACATACATCAAGAATGGCTACAGACTGTTTTAAATACTGTGTATCGAAGATGACATATTGGGGCGGTGATGATGGTGTTAGTGGCCATGAATTTTAGATTCCGATGGACCCAACAACCGGTAATGATATACCTACATCCGAAGTTATATCTGCTAAAGATATATGGAATCCTGATGGTGTGTCACCAAAAAAGCTTCGTAGTATATCAGATTTTAACATATCTAATTCATACAAGGTTGACTTAAGTGAAATGTTTAACTCTAATTGGACATCACTAGTTGCTCTGTATGAAAGCTTCCTTAATTGCTATAGTTAGAACCTAGGAGGCTTGCTTTATGACTTACCAAATATAAATGAAATCAGAACGTGTTTCTCACAAGATAGCAGAAGTACAGATGATGTTGATTTATGGGAGTTTATTAATTGGGAGAGGTTCGTTCCAAGAAGTTACGGTGGATTTTTAACAAGTGAATATAGACGTGATTACGGATGTTATAACTTTAAAGCATATGTTTCGTTGGAACACTATAGAGCTATATGTAATCTGTATATTAATAATGGCAAAGAGGACTTAAGTAACTTATTCTACAATACAAATATAACGGAAACTGATGGAGACTTAACGTTTGGAAGTGCGTCTAAAATAAATTCAAAAGCAAAATATATGCGACATACGTTTGATGGTGCTAAGTATGGTAATGGTGCTTTAAGATTAGATGACAATTTCTTTGCTAAACTACCTAAAATACAAGATGTCAGATATTGTTTTGCAAATACATCTTTGGCAAAACCGATACCATTTGATTTCTTTAGAAAGAGATACGATGACATTAATACGCATATCTTCGTAAAGGTTGGCGATGAGTACAAACCCGCAACTCTACACTAGTACAAATACGGAAGAGCTAACGATTATAAAATCTGGAGCTTCTCGCATGTATTTTATAATGTTAGTCCATCTAGTGGTGCAGAGCAGTTTGATATGACTACAGAAATACCAGATAACTGTGCAAAGAATAATGACACAAGCGACCAGACTGTATATATGGAATACTATGCCAGAACACAAGATCCGGAAACTAAAGAGTACACATATACAAAACATTCTATTAGTAGCTGTACAGAGTTTACTGATACACAGGGTTTGGTAGGCGGATATTAGGCTTCATACAATCTCGGAGGTGATCAAATGTTCAGCAATGGATAGGTACCTGATGGTGGTGTAGATAAATTGATTATCCCACCAGATTTCTTTTATTGTGCAGCAACTTCTCATGCTTCAGATAGTGGAGACGGTGGTAAAACAGACTATAGTTATGCATTTGCTAAATCAGGAACATCTAATACAATGGCTGGAATTATACCTGAAAATATTTTCAAGGCAAACAGGAATGGTATTGTGACCGGTGTATTCAACAATCAGGTAGTTATACCTCGTTTGGTAGGTCATACAACATCTGGAAGCGAAACAATAAATGTATATGTTTAGTATCCTAAAAACTATACTACATATTCTATTTTGAATGATGCATTTGGAGCATAGCCTGTTATATTGTAGGATAGTAAAACTAGTACACATACAACATATAATTATTCGTTTGTGTTGTTTAATGAGTCAATACCTTCTACAACATCTACATTAAGCAATGCGTTTAATAATAACTGCGTAATTTATGGTCTAGATGATTATAACAGTTATTCTGGAGAAGCTAGATTAAATTTAGCTTGCTCTTATAAGAATGGTAGCCTTACATAGGGTTTTGATATGACTAGATTCCCATCAATTACGTTAGACTAGATGCTGTATACAAACTTATTGTGCGTATTAAACGGTCCAATATTTGCTGGTACATATTATATATCTAATTGTAAGATGGCTTCCGATAACGCAAAGATTGTATTAACATGGGGTTCGAATGCATATAACCATACATCTAAATTTATAAGATGGCCTGCAGCAAATAGCAGTATTGTTAACAAGATGTTTGCAAATGTAAATTAGGGTATAACAATATCTTCTGCTAACATTTAGAATTCTGGAGAAAGTTTAAAATACTATAAAGAAACTGGAGTAAACATAGTATGAAATTAACATTAAAAAGAATAGCTCTACGCCCAACTTACACTATAGGTAAACTTTATATAGATGACGCATATTTCTGCGACACATTAGAGGATATTGTAAGAGATACAAATAAGAGTGGTAAGTTTGACAACGGAGAATAGAAAATAAAAGGAAAAACAGCCATTCCTTACGGAACTTATGAGATCAAGTGGACATATTCGCCTAGATTCAAGAAGTATACACCACAGCTGATGAATGTTCCATCATTTGAAGGTATACGTGTTCATGCCGGAAATACAAGCGCTGACACAGAAGGGTGCCTTATTCTCGGTGAAAACAAATAGGTTGGAAAGGTCCTTAACTCAAGAGCTACTATAAACAAGTTTTATCCAATAATAAAGAAAGCTTGTTCTAACGGAAAGGTAACTATTGAGATAAAATGAACAAGGTAACAGGAACATGGCGCGAGAAGATTTAGTATTCAACCGCATGTCTCGCGTTTTTAAGCGGCTAGGTTCTCACCTGGGTACAGTATTTGCAATAGGGTGAAATCTCCACAGGAGTACTAGGGTTTGTAGCCCAAACATTAGTTTATTCGGCTAGTATATATGGAGTATCTATTTATATACAAGGTAAGTTTGGTGAGATAAAAACATATTTAAAAGAGTGTTTAACTAATAATGAAAGCAATGCTGATGTAGTAGATATTAAGCAAAATAAAGAACAACTACAAAACGCTGCTTAATGCCATTTGTGGGCTTCTAATAGCCTTTTGTGTAGCGTCTGGTATATTCTACCACAACAAAGCTAATAGGCTCTCACAGGAGCTTAAAATGGCTAATAATAACATTGAAGCCTATTAGGATGCCTTAAGTGGTGCCTAGTAGGCTTCTGGTGTTTTAAGGCTAGATATGAAAAAGCTTAAAGATTATAACGATAAGCTTGTGCAGTAGTTGGATTCTGTACGTAAAGTTGAAAAGCTAAAAAGTAAAGAAATTTAGGTAGCGGCAACTTAGAAGTAGATTATAAACGTTAATAAGAGTAAGGGGGTAGGGGGTGATATTATAACTATACTTAAAGACTCTGTTTATAAGGATAGCTTACAATATAACAACCTAACTAAAGTATACTATACAATCGGTAAAGATAGTGTTAATATCAAGTTAGATGTATAGAATACTTAGTACCTCTACGTTTATAAGCATAGAGAATATAAAAACAAAAAGAACTTCTTTAAGAGATTGATAACATTTGACTGGAAAAAGAAAGATGTATACAAATACAAGATACATAATACAAACGATATACTTAAAGAAGACAGTATAAGAATAATAGAAGCAATATGAAAACATTCTCAGCTCGTACATTGATAGATGACATACTTCTTATTGTACGAAATAATAATATAAGTGAGAGTGAGGACATGTCTAGGGATTAGATCTTATCTTGGATAATGCAGTATAAAGCTTATTTGTCTAAGAAGGAAGATGATAAAGATTCTGAGACTGGTGATGACGAAGATCCAGATGATAGTTAGTTATCAACTATTGGACCACTTGAACTTATAGATGATCCAAATTCTGTGTCAGAGGACTGTTGCTGCTGTCGTTGTGGTAAACTAAAGAGAACAAAAAATAAGCTGTATACAATGGAAGATAGTAGCGACGATATAGTCAACGTTACTGATGCTAGTGGTTGCGTTATATAGATTATGAGTAAATCTAGAAAGCACTATCATAACTTTAGAAGGTATACATATAATGAGCCTATGTGCTGGTTTGATGACTAGTATATCTACGTTGATGGTAATGGTTCAGAAAACTTTAAATACATATACGTTACAGGAATATTTGACCCAACACAAACAGCTGGTAGTGAAGATGATATAATAATACCTGGATGGATGATACCAGATATAAAAAGAGCTATTATGGCCAACGAATTAGCATTTATGCTTAAGAGGCCTAGTGACGATAGCAATAACTCAACATTAGCAAGTGTTAAACCAAATGGTCCTCAAGATAAGGAAGAATAAGAAAAGCTACACAATAGCTGATATATATAGAGACTACATTAAAAAGAACGATGTAGAGCTTAATTACGCGCGATATAAGCGCATTATAGACGAATTTAATAAAGTTGTCAAGGAAGAGATTTTGGAGCGCTCACAGCCCTTTAAAATGCCTTATGGGCTAGGTACTATATGCATAGTAAAATATAAACCAAAGAGCTACTCTAGTTAGTCATTGTCTACAGATTACAAATCAACAAAAGAAGTAGGCAAAAGGGTTTATCATTTAAACGAGCACTCTAATGGATATAAATATAGATTATATTGGTCAAAAATACCCAGGATGTTTTCTGATAGATATAAATACTAGCTATGTATGGTTAGGGAAAACAAAAGGCACCTTGCTCAACTTATATTTAATAAACAAGATTATATAAATATAGATGATATACAAGTATACAAAATGTGAGTCAGTTATAGCTAAAATTATGGCTGACTCAAACATGCAAGAAAAGAACATACGTATTACAGATATACGAGAATGGATCTTTGAAGCTGTTGAGAAAATTGGTGCACCTGTATAGTATGTATAGAAGGAGTCTGGTGAAGATTGCGTTCCAATATTTGAAATACACGAAAATCAAGTTCCGATACCAGAAGACTTAGAATCATTGACAACTGTAGCCTATTCAAACAATGGAACAAATTGGGTATAGGCACTAAAAGATGAAAGTTCATTTAAGTCTAAAGCTAATACAAAACATATGCACCACTATCATCCAGAACAGCCTGCCGGAGTAATGCTGGCTACACATAGATCGTAGCTTCTTGGCATCAATGGCAGTACTGCTCTGATGGATGCTATTAGGGATCATAAGGTAGACGTTCCTACATACTGGATTAAACCAGGTTGGATAGTCTTTAATAAAGATAAGGGTTTTGTTAAATTGTCATATAAGGCAATAGCTACAGACGAAAGGGGTTACCCTCTTATTCCAGACTTAGCTTCATATTAGGAAGCTATATACTGGTATGTAATGATGAAGTTAAGCTTTCCAAAATTCCTTAGAGGATCTCTTGGAGGAAAAGCTAGATATAATTAGAATACATACTTCTACATATAGCAGCAGTGGAATTTCTATAGGAATCAAGCTTACGCTGAAGCAATGATGCCAAATGAAAGTGAGATGCTTACTATTAAGAACGAGTGGACTAAACTTATACCAGAGTGGGATGATGATGAAAACTTCTTCAATAACACCGGAAAGAAATAGTTAAACTTTAATGATTATTGCTATGGGTACTAATACTGAACCACAAATTAATAGTTTCGCAGGAGGATTGAATAGTGATGATGATCTCTCTGTTGTTGCTACAAACTAGTATATCGATGCTAGAAATATAAAGATATCGTCATATAGAGGTGGAGAAGGTAGAGACAATAGGCATGGATCACTAATGCCAGTATAGGGTGTAAAACTAGCTGGATCATTTGCTGGTGAAGGTAACAAAGTTGTTGCCACTGGTTCAATAAGAGATTATGGAGTAGTTGTTTGCATTGATGAAAATGAAAACAAACTTAAGGTCTATAGTTTTAAAAATGCGATAGGCGGAACGGTCCATGATTAGGACTTCAATGATATATAGAAGAGTAGTCTTGTTGTAGATGCTCCATTATTGCCATTAAATAAAGGAGAAAAGTATCCAGATACATTCGATATTTAGCTTAATTATGAGAGCGAAAACAATATTAAGCTATACCTAGCCGATTCGATACACCCAATAATGGTTTTTAATATAAGCAATGATTTTTTATATCAGGAACTTGATAAATGCCTATCTTATCCAGAAGCTGTTTGCAAGCCACCAGTATTTAAAGAATATATACCAGGAAAGATAGAATTTGGTGTTGTAAGTTATTGTTATCAGTTGTATAATAGATACGGAATACATACAGGAGCATCTATACAATGTCAGCAAATACCAATTGGTAATTATGATTTCGATAACAGATACGTAAAGTGCGGTGGTAAATAGGGTGCTATATCAAATTGTGGAGTAAAAATATCTATACAAATTCCTAGAGATTATTGGCACCTTGATTACATTAAAGTATTTAGGGTACAGTATACACAAAACGGATAGATGCCAATAGTGTCTGTAATATACGATGCTAAAGTAAACTTTAATGAACAAGATTCTACGGAGCTGATTATAAATGATGTTGGTAATGATCCAATAGAGAATATCAGTGTTGAAGAATTAAATTCATTACAGGGCGTTAGAATAATACCTAATTCATTGGCTTCTAAAGATGGTTTTCTGTTTGCTGCAAACACAAAGACAATACAGACAACTATTAAGGATTTCGACAAATGGGACGCAAGAGCATTTAGGTTTAATTACGAAAAAATCAGCACCGTAACAGATGTTAATGGCAATGATACATTTACAATAGATGCTCACGAACACGGCATAGAAGACGACTCTGTTGCCGTTCCTCCATTTGATCACGATTGTTATGATGGTACTTATAACAACATAAATAAAGAAGCTTCATTGTATTCTGCTAATTTTGTGTTCGATTCAAAATATCAATGGGTCGGAGGATCTGGTAAAAATATAGAATGGAGATTTGTTATTTCTTCTTAGGTAGAAGATTCTTGTATAAAAGAAACTGATAAAAATAATACAAGAAAGATAGGAACGTTATATAATTATTCTCAAAAAGAAAACGTATAGCAGAACAATGTTTTCTACATCGATAAAGATTTTAAACCATCTATAATAGAGAAAGCAGAATTTGATCCAGGAATAAATAAAAACACATGGTTGATAAAGTCACTTAGACGAAACGAGATTTATCGTTATGGAATTGTTTTGTATGATAAATATTGCCAAGCATCTCCAGTTAAGTGGATTGCTGATATAAGAACCCCGAATGTAACTGAAGAAGGTTTCTAGTTGATGTCATCCAATACTATCGTTAATGGTAAACGTTACGAACTAGTTATCAGAAATCTTGGAATACAGTTTAAGGTAAAAAGCTTACCGGAAGGCTGTACTGGCTATCAGATAGTTAGATGCGCTAGGCACGAATCTGATATCGCTACAATATCGCAAGGAGTTCTTAGCTCACCTGTGTCTAATGCATATAGTAGACAGTATGAAGCAAATAGCGATGATTATTAGGTAACAAAGTACCATATGTTTTGCCCAACAGGGTTTTTGACTACAAATAAGTTCATAGAAGGATATTATGTACATAATTAGCTTGTTGGCGATGGAAAGGATAGCGAATCCCAATGTATGACAAATATAGATAATGACAAATTATTGCAATTTGTTTCAAAAGAAATTTGTTATCAGCCAGAATCGTTTAAACAATTTACAAAAGATAAAAAATATTATTTGCAAAAATAGTCTTTTTTGTTCGGAGCTAGGGGCGACTATAAGTTTAAGGACGACTAGTATGACTTTGTTGGGAGGGGTGATAATGAAGCAAGGTATGATTATGGACCATTAGTCGGTTATAACAAAAGGACAAATTTTAAATTTATAATACCATGTATATCAAACTGTGCTGTTGAGTTGTTTACTGGACGAAATGATGACGGTGATGCAAGGGGAGATATTTACGTTAATGATCTAACTATAGAAAGGGGTTATGCTGATCCAAAAACTAGTGAAATATGCTATTTGGACGCACCATATAATCCAAACTATTTCTATGAAGTTAACCCTTAGGCACATAAACATAAAGGATCTAATTTTATTGGCCCTTTACATTATTTTGTAGCTACAGTTGGTGGACTAGGAAAAGATAGACCATATTCGTGTGCATTAATAAAAGATTGCATTTTAAATTTTGATAGACTATATAATAATGATGAATAGTCTGCTAATGAAAGAAAGGAAAAATCTGGTAAATTTATAATACAGAAAGCCTTCGCTTATATAAAATTATACGAATAGAGTGTTCAGCCATACGAGTTTATTATCAATAGACATCCCGATCCTGGCGATTGGTGGTGGTTTAATACTGTTTAGAAAACAAACTATATATAGGACTTTTAGTTGGTTGATCAAATAAAATGGGATTAGGCGTTCAAGAGAAATTTTAATAAAGGAGGTGATGAGCAAGCTTCGTCGAAAGCTTATCCAAATTATGCAATTTCTGCTGGAGGGGTGCTATTTACAAATATGATTACAGGTGGTATTTGCAATGACACAAATAGTCATATATTCTCATCGTTTGGCAATTATAATGGCGGCTTTAAGCGTGACGGAACTGGTACACACGGCAATAAAAACGCATGTTTTGGAACAGGCGGAAAATGTTTATTGTTGAGCTGCTGGTATAAAGAAAGGGGTACAGCTGGTGCGATTTCTTATTACTATCCAGAGAATGGTAATTATTATGATAGTCTAAAATAGGAGGAGTATTAGACAGATCATACAGAAATTGGTGAGATATACAAGATAATCAGACCAACTCTACTTGGAACATATCTAACTAACCTTAGATAGCAAATAACTCCTTATGGTGGATATTCGTTTACAAACAGACTTACGAATATATATTACGGAGATGGTAATTACTTCGAGTCTAAAAACGAATGGAATACAGTATTTGATGGAGATTGCCACGTAGAGACATTTGAATATACTTCTATGCATAAAGTGTATGGAGCATATAAGAACGGAGATAATTTGCAGTTTCCTAACACTCATATGATAACATATTCTATACCAACAGAATCAAATATATGGTGTAAATTCCAACATGGATGGACATTTAGTTCTAATGCAAGAGACAATTACGCATCTTTTATACAAGCTGAACCATGCGAAATAACAGAGGCTTACGTACAAAAGGAGCCTGAATATGTTTATAACTCTGTATATAGCGTATAGAATACAAGTATTCCACTTGCTGCGTACGATGATCTTAATCCACAAGATTATAATAAAACCATAGATACAAGAGTATATTATTCTGATTTAAAATAGAATGATGAAATTATAGATAGTTGGTGTAAGTTTAGAAGCTCTAACTTTATAGATGTTGATTAGGAGTATGGTCCTATAACTGATATATGTACATTTAAGAATGTTCTTACATTTTTCCAGGAGCAATCATTTGGTGTACTTAGCGTAAATGACCGTAGTGTTGCTACAGATAATTCTGGACAAAACATAGTGCTCGGAACAGGAGGAGTACTTGATAGATATGACTACTATAGTAATACTTACGGAATGCATAAACAGCAATTCTGTGCAGTATGCACTACAGGTGGTTTATATTGGTTTGATAGCCATAATAATGTAATCTGTTTATTTGATGGCTAGAGTGTAACATAGCTTTCAAAACAAGCTAAGGTATAGAACATATTGAACAAGTATAAGAAAGACGACAACTTTAAAGTATTCTACAATAATAGGTACAACGAGGTTATATTTAATGTGCTAAGCGATGACATGCAAATAGTGTACAATGAAATGCTTGGCAAGTTTACATCTACATTAACAATACCATTCGATGGAGCTATATAGTTCTTTAATGGAGAATATCTTGTAAAGAAAAACGATACTGTATGTGTATATTAGTACGACTACCTTGATGGATCACCTAAATCAACTAATCAGAAATTGCTTTCAAGTTACGTTAAATACGTTGTTGCTCAATAGCCACTAGTTACAAAGGTATTTGATAATCAAGAGATTGTTACATACGAAAACCTGTAGTTATAGGATACGATACGTGACGATGATGATTACTTCTCAAAGAATCATAAATACGTATGGTAGACTGAATCTTAGAAGATAGAATCCAACCTAGAAGAGTAGATAACACTTAGGGAAAATAATCATAGATTTGCCATACCTAGGGCTGATGGATTATTTGGCAATAGAGCTAGAGGTAAGGTTATGATTTGCAGTATAGAAGATACTAAACCAAATCCAGCTATGGCAATACAATATATAATAACAAAATACAGATAGTCATGGAGCTAAAGTAGAGAAAAAAGATAAATAATATGCCAAAATTCAATGGTGGTATAGATTCGAAAGTTGGTTTTGGACAATAGTATCAAGCTAATGATCTTACAAACATGATCGGAGGTAACGCTCCTACTGGATCAGCTATAGCTGGAGCAGGAAGTTCTAGCGCGTCATTTAATATTGGACAAAAACCATTTTCAAAATGGAATCCAAAAGGCGGAGTTTAGGCAGCTGGTGGAGGAATAAGCGCTGGCGCAGTAACAGGAGCTGTTAATGGCACAATAGGAATGATACAAGGATATAACTCCATGCAGGACGCAGTAAAGGGAACAGATGAGCTTATGGCTTATTCTGGACAAAGAACAGATTAGGCATTCGGCGTAAACTATCAAGCGCAGAATGATATTAATAAGCAAAAAGCAATGAGCGATATATCCAAGTCTAATAGAGACGCAACATTAGGAATGGTTGGATCTGGAGCCGCTGCAGGAGCTGCTATAGGATCTGTTGTACCCGGTGTTGGTACGCTTATAGGTGGAGCAGTTGGAGCTATTACTGGATTATTCGGAGGCTTGTTTGGAAGCAAAAAAGCTAGAAAAAGATAGCGTAGAAAGATATTTAATGCGCAACAGTAGGTTAATCTTATTAGTCAGGTTAATCAATCATCAGCTGCAACAGAAGGCCTTACATAGCAATATTATTTAGATAATGGTAATACATATGATGACGTATTGTATGCTAACCGAGGAAAAGATTTAATAAAACCAAGATATGTTAAAAGGAAATAAAGTATGGACACCTAATGGATATTAGAGTGGTCCTGTAAATAGTTTAGTTGGCAAAGGGGAGTCCATTATAGATTATACTAATGGCACAGGAACTCTTGTAACCAAAGGAAAGGTTGGAGTTGATAATTAGCCTAGCTCTGTTAGTGTAAACGATAATAATGTTATAGCTGGTAATGATGTAGACTGGAGCAACGGTATGAAGTTTTCTGATCAAGTGGCCCCATTAACAGCAAAACTTTAGATGTATAACAACATTGAGAAAAGAGCTGGAAAGAAATCTGAACTTAGCTCTTTATCAAAATAGACGATGGAACTTTAGAAGAATCAGCTGGATCGCGCTAAAGCTCCTATTTTGTAGGCTATGAAGAATATTACAGATAGACAAGAAAGATAGCATTAGATCGAAGATTACGCTGCCTAGATTAAGCATAATTGTGGAAAAGATAGATTTGATAACGGTAAAAGCTTATGGGATAAAACAAAGTAGACAATTTCTAGCTGGACGAAATCTGGCAAGGGTAAAGTATCTAACTCTATGCTTGATTTAGGATACGCGTTTCCTGCACTGCTCGAAACACAGATGCTTAATCATTGGCGTAGAGAAAACCCTGTAATGCCAAATATATACGCAGCCAATAGATATGCTCCAATAGCTTTACAGACTATGGCTGGTAATAGAGTATCAGCTAATCCTATTCTCGAAAAGTTATATGCACAAGATAGACAGGCTGCTTATTAGCTCGCTAATTCTGGCGGTTATACAGGTGGCCAAAGATAGGCTAATAGAGTAGCTTTAGCTTTAGGCAATTAGAGAAACGTTGCTGATGCACTTATGAATGTGCAGGAAAAGAATGCTGCATACAGAAACGCTTATGCTGAGATGGCTGCCAGACTCGGTGATAGCGATGCACAGAGATTACAGCAGTCTAATCAATACGGATGGGAGGCTTACAATAGAGCACACGGTGCTAAGACTAAGGGTATTGAAACACACTTGTCTAATCTTGGTCTTATTGGTCAGAAATGGTTATCACAGCGCATTAAAAACAAGCAGTATGGAGACATACTTGATATGTATCAGTAGGACATAGATAATAAGAATGCAGCATTAAAAGCAATATACGGTATAGGAGCAGATGGTAATAAAGGCACAACTGGTAATACTGGTAGTACAAACAATTCAACAGGAAGTAGTGCAAATAATTCGTATACAAGACCAACTGGGTAGCCATACGAAATGAATATGTACCAACGCAATATTTAGCCATAGAAGAACTGGCAAGATAAAGCAATGCAGAATATTGGAAATTTACCTTTACCAGATTTACCATATTAGCATACAAATTATTTGGACACTATAGACTGGGCGAAATATTTTGATGCGTAGAAAAAATTTAATGAAATAATTATTGGAAATAACGGAATTCCAAAATCACGATATTGGACTAGCGCGACAAATACTCCACAAAAAGAATAGCCATTATTTAATTTAATACCATAGCTAATACCTACTCTTCCAGATAATAGTAAGTATATGCAAGAATATTAGAAAAGAATGGGTGTTCCCATGAATCGCTTAAGATAGGATTATGGCAAGTATCTTGGAGGGGATCTTTTTGTAGACAATGGTGAACCACTTGGGTATACTAGAACTAGTGCTCCTATGAATAAAAAGACAATATCAAAATATGGATTTCCAATTAATAGAAACCAAATGATTAGGGGTCTTCTGCTATATAATAATAATTTTAAAGTTCCGTATTTAATTCCATTTTAGCCTAATGGAGCAGGACAAAGTGATAGGTTACCTGGATTTTATATGAATAAGAGGAACAGAACCAATCTTTATACAGGTATTTAATTATGATAGGAATGTATGACGAACCAGTAGCGGTGCCTATAATCGACCTACTGGACAGTAATATGATGTCATAGTACATCAGTGCTGCAAGAGAACAATACAATTAGGCTGTACAAGAATAGAAAGAGTTCGCTAAGGAATTCGGCGAGTTATATGGGCCTAATGCTAATGTGAATAAAGAGTTTTACGATATTACAAGAGGAGCCGTTAATAAAGGACTAGATTACCTTTATTAGAATGGAATAGATCCTCTTAGATCAGCAGAAGGAAGAGCATATATAGCAAAGATTATTAGAGAAAGACCATACGCTGAAATAGCAAATCTTAAAGCTTAGAATGAGGCCATGAAGACTTATTAGAGATATAGAGCAGAGGCTATGCGTAATGGTACATATGATCCAGACTTTGAGAAGTTTGCACTTGGAGGTAAGACTCTTGAAACATGGGATCCATCTAAAGACGGAATGTGGACAAGAGAAGCTCCTTCCAAATACTCTAGTTTAAAAGATTGGACTAGCAATTTGTTTGACAATATGGAGTTAGAATATGATCCAGAGTTAACAAAACAAGCTGGAGGATTATATCAAGTGTATTCAAAGTCACCTAAGAAGATGCAGCAGATTCTTGATGCGAATATAAAGGATATGACAAAATCTGACCTTGGTAGATATTATCTTAATATGTACGGAGGTGATATAGATGCTCTTAAGGCTGATATTATTAATCGTAACAGAGAATATACTTAGGTAGATAGACGAGCTGATCAGGTAAAAGTTCATCTTAATGACCAGGAATTCCAGGCTAATGAAGCTGCTAAACAGAGAGCATTCCAGAGAGAAATGGCAAAACAGGAACACGAATGGGACATGGAAGAGCTTTAGCAAAAGAATGCGAATGAAATTGCTAAATAGGCAGCTAAAGGAAATGGAAAAGGCAGTAAGTAGGATTACAATCTTGTTGCAGATGTTATGACCCAAGCTTCATCTACGCTTTAGAATTATTTTGCTACCCATACTTTTGGAGAAAAGAATTATGGTAATAACTTAGGATATTTGTCTAGAGCGCAAGGAAAGGCATTCTCTAATAAGGGCTTTAACCTAAACGATGTTTCATTCGATTTACCTAGAGGAGGATATTCGGCTTGGACTGGTGTACAGAAAAGTAAACTTAATCCTACATTCGGATACGCATACAATGCTAACGAAGTTAAAGGAAAGATACTTACCGAAGGTGAGCTTCGAATCAAAGCTTCTTCTGTTAAAACAGGAAAGAATGTATATAGAACCTATACAGATAAGTTGTATAAGAAGAACAATATTCTTGGAGTAACTCCTGATGAGTCCTCTAGAAACGGTATAGCCATTGTTGGAAGAGATGGAAGAATGCACTTGTATCAGAAGGTTACAGTATATACAACTGATGGCACATCTAGAGATAGTAGTGGCAATAAATATAAAATGGTAGATGGTAAGTGGACGAATATAACTACAGGTAAAGAAGTTGAAGATACCGATGAAGGAAAGGCATTAATTAAATCTCTGAAGAAACAAAGAGGTCATTATTCAGCTTATCAAGAATTACCTGCAGGAGACGTATCTTTCACAAAGAAGAGCTATACTGCACAGAAAAATAAGAACGGAAAGATTACAAAGAAGGTTGTAAATAGAGGAAATGTTATACCTGGAACAGAATGGTATGATAATGGTGGAAATGTAACAATAGATGATTACGATACTTCTACTCATTCTTCAAAATGGACAAATATAAACAAGAGTTATAATCAGTATTATAAATAATAATTATGGCAAACAGAACAAGGAACGTAAGTCCTAGTATAATCCCATGGGGATCCGAAGGCAGTACTTATGATCCTATCGGGTACATAAGACGTGATAACAGTACGCCGTACAGTAGGGTTACAAATAAATTTAGAAGCAACTTAGCTAGATATCAGAGTACATCTCCTGTTCAACGAGTTGTAAATAAAGGATACAAAGATTATGTAAATGTATCCAAATCGCTTAACAGGGAGGAGCGTGAAACTAGAAATCTATCTGATACGTACAACAAATTAAAAAAGGCTAAGGAGGTGAATGATGAGCTTGCTATGGAGCGCCCATTGTTTAGGCCTTAGAATCCTGGATTTGATTTTACAGCGATAGGCAAGGAAATGCTTGGAGATATATTCAGATCTACTGATTAGGTAAGAGCAAGCAACGCTTCTGGTAAAGTAATGCTGAACAAGGAAACTTCGGCAACAGTTGATTTAGCTAAGAAAAATAAAGAGTTAAAGTTGTAGAGATTACAACTTTAGCAGCAATTACAAGACTACTCTAATAATAGAGCCAACTTATCAAACAGAGATAAATAGAATGTTATTAGAATAAATAGTCAGATTAAATAGCTTGATAAACAAATAAACAATGGTGAAGTGTATGAGCAGAGAGCTGAACAGCTCCGAGCTCAGCACGACATGGATAATGTGTGGAACTCAGTCAAAGAGGGATTAGCTGGTGCAGGCGGATTTCTTTTAGACGTATTAGGTAAGGCTGGAGCTTATCTCAATACATCCAATGCTTATGGTGTACATAATAACTAGGATTACAAAACACTTAAGATGAATGATAAAGAAAAGTTCTCTTAGGCTGCACACTAGTATATATACGATAAGAATATAGATAATAACAGAAAGAGATTCTAGGGCTTACCTCTGAAGGATTCTCTTAGAGCACAGATTGATGACTATACAGATTTCTAGACTCAGCTTAACGCTGAAATAAAGGGAGCTCAAGAGGATTACGAAAAGCATGTAAGATATAGACAGGCTGATGAGAAGTGGTTCCCAATTAGCGACGATTACAATAAGAAAAAGCAGAGATATGCTAATGCTAGTGTATTCTCCCCGGAGTACTGGCAGTATGAAATGCCGTCTCAAATAGCTGCTTCTAATGCTTCTACAGCTGGAAGAATAGCTATGGCATTGAATACAGGAGCCGCTATTGGTGGTGCATTCTTAGGACCAAAAGGACAGGCCTTGTTAAATGTCGGCTCATAGGTGATAACTACTGCTACAGGTCTCGATATAGAGAACATGAAGTTTGAGAATAGAGGTGAAGTTAGTGATGCTAACGTTGATAAGCTTAAATCAAACTTAATGTCTGGTGGCAAGAAACAATATTAGGATATAATAAAAGACTTGAGAGAAAAGGCTAAATAGGTATACCCTAAACTTAATATGAACCCAGATATAGAAAGCGATGATGAGATACTTCGTAGCGCATTGGCAGGCATTATAACTTCTAATCATCCGGAATACAGAAAGGCTGAGCTTAGAGCTCTTGCTGGAAGCAACGCTCTTTTCCAGAAAGATAATATAACAACAGGATCAGACCTTATGGTACAGAAGGGTTTGTAGGTTGGCATGTTCGGAAGAGAGTTGTACAAAGCAGGAAAAGGAACCGTAAATTGGATTGCTAGTAAAGCTATTAAGCGTACGGCTAATTCTGCTACAGGCGCGATAGAACATACAGTTGAAGGAGCAGCTACTAATGCTGCCGCAGAAGCCGCTAAAGACGCTGTAAACGGTAGTAGGTACGCAACTCTCAGAAAGGAGTTCACAGATAGTTTTAGAGGCGGATTTGGATTAGGAGAATAGACTGCTACAGTATTTGGGCACGGTATGACCGGTTAGTACGTATATGGTACTATGACCGGTATTGGAAAAGCTGTGTTAGATTAGGCTAAAAAAGCCTTGCCAACTAGAGGTTAGGCATTTATTAGACTTGCTACACATAGAGCAGGATAGTACTATCAGGACATCCTGGATAAGATACCATTGACAGCAAGAAGACTTTCTGCATACGGCTTAAAAATGGGCAAGGTTTGGGCTGTTTCTTCAGCCTCTGAGGCCGCAGAAGAAGCAAGACAGTATGTTAATGCGGAGCAGGCTAAAAGGCAGCAGATGGGCCTTGGAGAGCTTCCTAGCCTTGGCAGCTTGTTTGCAAACGAATATAGCGCAGGCTCAAGAACACAGGCCGCTATATTAGCCGAATTGGGAGTCGGAGATAGTGATCTTCTTGACAACGAAGAGTTCTGGTAGAATTATAAAGGAGGATTTGCTCTTGGAGGTGGTCACACCGTTGCGATGAGAGCAGCATCAGAAATACCTGGACTTGTGCGTCAGATATCTGCAGATTAGGCAATACTTAATGCCGGTATTACAAATCGTGTAATGATGCAGAACGAACGAGCTTAGGGACAGTTGTTTGCGAAAGAAGCCATGAAGGGTAGATCTAATATGGAGTAGATCTTAAATACTATGCAATAGCTTAAATAGGAGGATGCTAGAAGAAAGGAGCACACTTATTCAAGCGATGAGTGGGACGCCTCAATAAAAGCTGCATAGGACATAATGAGAATGACATTAAGCCCTACTACCAAGGCTATAATGGAGAAGCATGGTATACAATATGGCACAGATAAATACGCTGCAGCTGTAGCATCCGTATATCAGACTGGTTAGAATTCTGATGAGAATAGAGATTAGAGGCAGAAGGCTATAGATGAATATAATTAGATTGTACATTCAGTACAGCTTAATCAAGCTATTGATGAGGAATTAAGAAGAAGATAGAGTGGATCATCTATAGAAAGCCTTGCTTAGCAGAGAGCTGACAAAGCTAGACAAGAAGCCGAATAGAACGCTTAGTCTCTTGAGGAATTAGGCTAGGAAGTAGATTTAATATCAGCACAAGCTGAATAGGATAAGCTAAACAGAATGACTGGTCCTACCGGAATAAGTAACGTTGAAGACCTTCGTCAAAGAACTATACTTATAGGATAGCTTAGAGGTTTACTCAAACTTAGAGCTGACTGTAAGACCTCTGATGGGTTCTTCAATATGCTTAGAGATAAGTTTGGATTGCATACCATAAGAGAAGATGCTGCTAAAATACATAAGTCTATAGATAGCGATATAAAGATTATTTCTTAGAGACTGTCTGAACTGTCTGGCATCAATCTTGAGGGTCTTAACGATGCACAAGTAATGGATAAGCTTGATGCCATGGGAGCTCTTGAAGAATTCTCTGACGACATAGAGGAGAATACAAGAGTAAGAGCCCTTCTTAACGCAGACGCAAAACTTATAGCAGATAGATAGAAGATGTTCTCTGATGGTCTGAAGGCCGAAGGAAATGGCAATACCAAATTCAGCAAGTTTATAGACGACGTCATGGCTACCACAGAGCGAAATAAGGCAATAGATTGGGCATTAGCAGACGCCATCAATGATCCTTATGGACAAAAGTGGAACCAGGATAATACGTCTACAGGAGAAATAGATACAGAGCACAAAGATACATAGTCTCATGTAGAATCTCTTACAAAGTAGGAGAATAAGGTATATACCCCAGAAGACAATTATTCTGTAGAAAATAATACTTTCGAGAACACCGATAGACCTTATGTTCATGATGATCTTGAACTCAAGATAAAAGAAGATAAGCTTGGCTCGGTAGGAAAACTTAAGGGCAAGATTGATGATATGATCCTTAGAGGTAGAGGCTACGATAAAATAAATAGATGGTTACAATCTTCTAAGAGATACAAGAACATTATTACAAGAAATGAAGATAATGCTAGAATAATTGAAGACTATATCAACGATTAGCTTCTTAATGCAGGATTAGAACCTAATAGAGCAATTGTAGAACAATCTAAACCTGAAGACGAATTAGCAGATTCCTTTGAAAAACTTAATAATCTTTCTGAACAAAGACAAGAAAGAAATGAAAGAAGAGCTAAAATAGAGGCTAAGAAACGACTTCTTAAGTCTAAGATGAAAGCTGCTATTAAGGAGTGGGCTAGATCCGGATAGATGTATTCTGGAGTAGATCCAAAAATTTTAACAACTTTTGCTAAGCTTGTTGCTTATGGTACTCAGTAGGGGTATTATTCATTCAAGGCGTTTCTTGATGATGTAAAAACATTGTCAATAGATGATTCTGTTCTCCAAATTTTGAGTGATGATCTCAAGATGGCGTATACAGATTCTGTAAAACGTGCTAAGGTGATTGCAGAAAACCTTGATTCAGCTGAGGCTCTTCTTAAATTTGGTAGAGTTTAGGATTATCTTAAAAACGACAAACCAGATTAGACAGAGTAGCTTAGACAAAATGTAAACAAGTTAGTATAGTAGGTAAAGCAGAATTTATCTAATATAGATAACATTGAGTCAGCTATACAAAAGATTGCAGACCAGTCATTAACTCCATTTGATAAGACTAGTATATCGCAGTATATACTGGATGTAGACAAACTTACAACTGAAGATTAGTTAAAAGATGCTATCAAGCAGCTTGGTAACATAATACAGAATACAAATTAGGTATATAGCGATCTTACTGATTAGTTAAACAATCTGAATAATTAGAAGGATATTCCACAAGATCCGCTCGTAACAGATTATAATGAACTTCCAAAGACTGTAGCACAGTTAGTTCTTGAGCTTGAAGACGCTTGTAATACACTTGATGCAATAGCTAGTACAATAGCTGACGTAAAGCCTACTACGCAGCCAGAAAGAGACGCTATAAACGATTTGTCTATACAGTTAATGAGAGCAGAAATAGCTCTTGATAATCTGTTGTAGGACAATGAGGCTTAGGCTGTAAATGTCTCTTAGGAGAGAGATCTTATAGATAATGTTATTATGAAGTTTAATAATAACAAATCTATATGGGGAGACGCTAGTGAAGAGATACTTGATTGGTGGTTTACTAAGTACGCGAAAGACAATGTAATACTTCCAAGAGATAGTAGAAACACTATTACAAATGGAAGCGATAATCTTACGCTCGATTATAATAAGAAGATAACTGATTACATAAGATTGTACGGAAATAAGTTCCAGCAGAATCTTGGAGAAGTTGAATCTGATTGGTACTGGAGATTGCTTAAGAATTACTTCGGAACACTTCTTAATAATGCTCAAGATTACATTGAATAGAACCCAAACCCTATGAACGTTGTTCTTTAGGACAATATTAATAGAGGTAGATTACTTATACGTGGTTTTGCTAATAAGTATGGAAAGCAGCTTGATGATTCATACATGGATACAGACGCTTCTATAATTAGAGAAGCAGAAGAGCTTAATAAACAGGAGTTCTTATGGTACGAATCTGGTGGTAATAACTACATCTCTGGTCAGGGTGTTGGAACAACATTGCATAGGCCTGGAGTAAAAGCCATGCAGGAGAATAAAACCTACGTTGAGTGGAGTAATCAACCAGACTTTATTACCAATGGTAAGTTCGAAATCATATTCAGAAATGCAACAGAGTATAGTAATAGACCTTACTTGAGGATTACATATAAAGGACAGTCTATAGAATTGCATATATATGAAGGTGGTGACGAAAGTAGAATGGGATACCAGCAGCATCTCGTTAATTTGTGGAAGTTCTGCTAGAAGCATAAGAACTACTCATTAAGAGTTATACCTACAAGAACAAATGGATCACTTATTTATGATCCTGCATTTGTTGGCTATGATGAAAATTCTCAAACAGTAGAGGGCTTGCATTCCGTTGTTGGTAACATAATGAGTCTTGATGACACATATTCTATTGACCTTAAGAGTAAGTAGATCGGTATAGTAAAATAGGATAAGAAAGGCCAGATGAATGTAATGAGTCTTGATGGCTTAAATAGTCCTATACATACTTTAAATAGCGCTAGGGTTGGAACATAGAATACATCTGTAGGTTCTACTGTATATTTATGGCATACAAACTTCGATGAGAAGAAAGGTAATTAGACTACAATTCCAGTTATACTGTATCAGTCTAAGCTATCTCAGAACCAAGCTGATTCTCTTGTAGACTTATTAAGAGCCTACGCTTAGGGATAGGTTAATTATAACGGATACAACACGCTCGATCTTATTAAGATGCTTGTACACGTTAATGAAAACAACCAGCCTAACTACAAAACTAATCAGACTAGAACCATAACATTCTCTTCAAACAAATAGATTATCATAGGATTACCTCAGTACGACGACAATGGTAAACATGTAGAAGGAACAGGAGAATCATATGATCTTACAAGCGAGCATGACTTAGAGAGACTTAGAACAGATTTAAGATCTGTCGGCGTCGCCTTCGAAAAGACTATGCTTAGCCAATAGCTTAACTTTACTAATAACTCTGTTATAAACAACGTAAAGCATTACTTCGAAGATAATCCTAACGCTGATACATTTGTTGCCCCAAATGGCTTAGAGTTTAGTAGAGACGATTTCTTTGATTAGGATGGTAATGAAAGAAGAAAGAGCACATATGCTGGCTATCTTATGCGTCACCAGTACACTTAGACATCTGTTGTCGGCTAGAACTATACTGCCACTTATTTTAGAGGCCCATATTTGGTTCCTAATACAAAACAGGACGATCGTATAGACAATATAATCACAGAGCAGCGAAAAAAAGAATCAATCTCAATGCCTAGATTAAAATCTCTCGACAATCTTTTAAATCAATCTAGATCTAAAGGCCTTAGATTAGAGGTTTAGCCTAATAAGCTTAGAGATATAACAGATGGTGATAAAGAGCAAATGGACGCGTATTTAAAGCGTGTTATAGGCGAAGGTAACTATGAGATAGGAAAATAGTTAAATGACGACATGCCTGCAGATATGGCTGTTGCCGGAAAATGTATGTCCGATATGGTTTACATTGGTAACAGAGTAGTAGATGGTGTATAGTATCATGAAGCATTCCATAGAGTATTAGAGTTACTGTTAAGACCTTCTGAAAGATAGAAGATATACGATTGGTATAAGAATAGAGAGGGTAATGACAATATGTCTGATACTGAGATTGCAGAAGGATTGGCAAATCTGTATATGGATGCTCAAAACAACTATGACGACAATGAATTCTCGAACAATAAAGTAGTAGCTCTTTTCTAGAAAATTAAAGCTGGCGTACAATTTGCAAGGAATCTTGGAAGCATAAGACTTACTCTGTTGTCCACGATAATGGCTACAGGTTGGTATAAAACAAAAGCTGGAAGTAAAATACGTAAAGAAAATCTTGAACGATTTAAAGCTAAGTTCGGAGAATCTCTTAACTATGATGTTTATAACCAGAAAACTGGAATGAAACATAGTTTTAAGAACATTTTGAACAATGAGCAGCTTAACGATTGTGTTGAAACAATAGCTTTCTATATAGTAAAAAAGGCTCTCGAAGAAGGAAGAGTTAATGCTGTTGGAGATAATATTGGCCAACTTACAATTACTGGTACAAATATCAAGAAGCTTATAGGCGAAGATATGATGAAATAGCTTATGGGAGAAAATCCAAATGTCCCTGTACCAGAAGCTTAGGCTAAAGCGTTTTAGGAGATCTTCTAGCAAGGTAAAAACGAATTCGTAAAAGACAAAAACGGAAAATATGTAGAATGGAAGACATACTATCCGAATTTTGCTGTTATAGCCGATAGGGTATACGCTAAGATTGCTAACATAAGCAAGGAGGGTGTTGTTAAGAATACTAATGATGAAGATATGTAGGAATAGCTTGAAGCTGGATCTGCTGGAGCTTACATGGATTACGTAGGTAAAGAATCTTACGAAATGAGTAAACTTTAGAGTATATCTTAGAAAGCTAAATTTTTCTTTGGAACAATCCCTTATGTAGTATGGTCAAATGCAAGTAACCATGAAGATGGAGTAGTTGTTGATAGATCTCATAGTTTATTTGGCGATCCTAGATTTATGCCTTAGACTGAAGTATTTAGCAAAATGTTCGAACAACTTCATAATGTAAAGACATCGCAAGAACTTCATGACGAGATGGCTAGACTAGCTTCACAAGACCCTATGTTCTTCTATGTGTATTCTGTATTTGATGAATATTTTTAGGCTTAGTATATAGATTATGATAAGACTACCGGAGAAGGAATAAATTATAATGCAGAGGCTATTGTTACGTAGGTATTCTAGGCATTAGTAGGACAGAAGTACAACTTTATGATGACTAGATCTTCTACAGACAAAGATGGCAACGTAAGTATAAGAATGTCAAACTTATCAGTTGATAGAGATACACTTAAGTTCTCGCAGGACTGGTCAAAGAGATTGGCTAATGGTGTTACCGGTGTTGTATCTACTATGAAAGACCAGGAAGGTAGAATATTGTTCAATAGAGACAAGAGCGGTGTAGTATACAATGCTCCTGGAAACGATATATTTAAACGTACATCAAATTGGATTAAATCAATATGGACTTAGGCAAATGCTGGAAACGACGTAAAGATAGGTAATAGTACATATGATATTACAAGCCCTGCACAGTTGTCTGAAGTTATAGATAAGATTACTATAACACTTAATAAGATAGGTATATAGATTGACAATGATACTATTAACTATATGCTTATTAATAAGTATGGAGAGTTTAGTGCTGATTCATTTAGATAGATGCTTAACGAAACAGTTCTTGTAAGTTTGAGTAAGTTCTTAAATCTTCTTGATTCTGTAATAGGAAATGCTGGATAGGTTGATGTGTAGCTTGATACATTGTATAATAAAGATTCATTTGTAAATGAGCTCGCTAAGTATCAGTCTATGAATAATAAGGTCAAAAATGAGATGATGAATCTCTTAACCAACAACAACAAGGCATATACACAGGGAGAGAATAATACCGTATCTGATATACTTGCTGATATATAGGACGAAAATCCTAATAACGAAGCTAAGCAGAGAATCTAGAACTTCTGTTATAATAAGCATTCAATAGTCCTTAGAAGAATCGCTTAGAACGAAGGTAATAAGATAGCAAAGATTCTTATGAACAACTATGCCGGATTTAAGACTGACTAGAATGATGATTACGGATCAGATTATAACTAGGTTTCAAATATAGAGGACTACATGTCTAAGGTTACTATGATTATAAGCGGAGGTATGATTTTCCCTACAATGTCTGATAAGAAGACATATATGTATTTGTAGGCATCAGATCAAGCTATTAATGGATTCTTGATTCCTGGTATAGATTATAGGCTAGTAAATAAGCTTATATCTAGTTCTGATAAAGATCAAAAATCAGCTCTTAGAAAAGAGTTACTTGGAGCACTCCCTAGAATAGTTACTGATACAACCGGTAAAACAATAGTGCGACCATCTAATTAGGTGCTTGATATTTTCATCGATTATGCAAAGGATGAAAAAGCAGCGATAATTGAGTGTATGCATCAGCTTGGATACTTTGAAGGTGATACAGCTATAGATGATACTGTAAAGATAAAGAATTATCATACGCCTAATAAGTATGTAAACAGTAAAGGTGAAACAGTAAATGTAGAGCCTAATGGTACAAGATTCTCGTCACTTACATCCATACTTGATGATAATGGTAACAGAATAAAGTTTAATGATCCTAAAAAGAGTAGTATAGACTGTTTAAAATTAGCTGATGAGTAGTTCTTTAATAAGAGTAGAGAACAATAGAGAAACATTATGGCTAGAGTTCTTGATATTCAGTTTAAAGAAGAAGTTAAGAAGGCTATAAAATTAGGGCTCATTAAAGGCGATATAAACAACTATTATTCATTAGAGAATGTTGGTCTTAGCTATAATGAGTTTAATTGTGTTAGGTATTCATTAGCCGGAACAGAAGGTATTAAAACTATCGAATAGCTGAATGCTGCAGCAGTTGTAGCGATGATGTCAGATATTTCTACAAGATCTATTATTTCTGTACAAGAAGTAGAAAGATTATTTGGCGGTCACCCTGCATTCTATAAATGGTAGTATAGTGAGAACGAACTCGAAGATAGACAAACTGACCAGTTAAAGCGTCTTGGTGGACTTATTTCTACTGGAGCTAATCCTAGAAGCGACTTCCAGGACGATTCTGAATCGAAGTACACATGTGCGCAGGTTGATGATTTTATGGTATCTTCTGAAGCTGACAAGATGCACGATGGTAATATTGATGATGCTTACCAGAATAGTGTCGAAAAGATGTTCGTGCAAGCTAATACAAAAGAAGCTGTATATAATAAACTAGTACGCAGTGGTAAAAGTAAGAAAGAGGCAGCAGATATAGCTTATGTAGAACATAAAACACAAAAAGATTTCGAGGAATTTAGAGACAAATATCTTGACGAAAATGACAAGGCTAGAGTTACTAAGAAATATCAAGCAGAGTATAAAGCTTATGCCGGAAAGATATATGATCCTAAAGCTAAAGACCCTATAAACGTAGCTGATGGATCTGCATTCATTACAGATAAAATGTGTGAAAAGCTTTTGAGATCCCTTGGATTGTATAGTAATAAAGCTAAATAGCTGTTTGCTATGCTTAGAGACCCAAATAATTAGTACACATTCAGATAGAAGGCAGATGCGTTTACAGAGCTTTAGGAATTTATTGTTGGAGCTCAGAAGTATAGTGCATTTGGACATAGAAACGATGAACGACTTGGTAGTCTGCTTATACCTTATTATAACAAGATGGCGCTGTTCCCTATATTTCCATCTATCGCAATGGGAGACATGGGTAAGGTATACAACAAGATGGTAAATGAAGGCGTAGATATGCTTTTGTTTGATTCTGCTGTAAAGATTGGTAACAAGCATAACTCTAAATTTGAACAGGGTAAAGGTATAGAAGAGCCATTTGTTACATTTAAACAAGATCTTAGATATCTTAGAAAGCAGCTTAATACTGACCCTAATGGAAAGATTGAAATGAATCTTGGTACACAGACTGCTAAGGTAGCACTTGCCAGTTTGATTATTGATAGAGCGAACTATATTGACTCTCTTACTGGAGAAACTATATCTGGATCTTAGATTCTTGATAATATCATGGATTCCATAAATTAGCTTTCAGATATGGGAGTTAAAGAAGTAGATGATTTATTCTTTACTGATGGAGAGTTCGATATTCAAAAGTTTGCTAAGTTCTTAAATGATGAGCTTACATCAAGAAATGCTAACAAAAACACAATTGATGCTATTACTATTAAGGTTGATGACGCAGATGGTAGTAAACACTTAAATGTGCCACTTGCAGCTCAATCTGATCCACACTGGATAGAGAGTATTCTTACATCTGCTCTTAATAAGAGAATTGTAGATGTTAAAACTCCAGGAAACGCATTCTATCAGAGATCTATATTCGCTATGGAGGGACATATCGTATCAGATGATGAGTACGATACATTACCTGCGGCAGCTAGAAAGATCATTAATTGGCAGACTCTTAATGAGGGAAAACAGCTTCAGTTTATCAATAATGATGGCAGTATGGACGCTGTTATATCTATAGATTATTTTGAGCACATAATACCGGAAGGAATGTCTTTTGATTAGGCTAGAAAGTGGCTGTTTGATAATAAGATTATTGGTAATAGAAGTGATGTGAAAGCTAATACTATTGGTTATCGTATTCCTACACAGGCTTAGTCATCTATACATGCTTTACGTTTTGTAGATGTGCTTCCTGTTGTAAAAGATACAATTATGCTCCCTAGGGAGTTTACTAAAGTAACTGGATCTGACTTCGATATTGATAAACTTTATCTTGCATCATTAGCATATGACGTTAAGGACGGTAAAGCAACTAGAGAATTCCCTAAAGGCACGAAGTAGTATTACCAAAACAAGCTTCTTGAGAATTACATGACACTCCTTAAGGATAATGATAATTCTATACAGATAGCTATGAGATCTATCGATAATGATACTGATCTTGTTTAGAATATAGCCGATCAATTTGATAGTGCTGGTTCAACTAAAACTTTACCATACAATTTCTATACACTTCACGAGTAGACAGATAGACGTAGAGATTATATTACAGGTAAGCTTGGTATCGCACCATTTGCTCTTAATGTAACAAACTAGGCTCTTACTATGGCTTATGGAGTAAAATTAAAAGAGACTGAATTTACTAAGCAGACGCCATTCAAACGTATAGATTTACGTGATGATAAGAATGGTAACGCTGTTATGTCGTGGCTGTCCGCATTTATTAATGCTCACTGTGATATCGTAAAGGATCCGTATGTATCAAAGATAAATGTAAATAGCTTTACATATAATATGCTTAACTTCCTTGTTAGAACAGGTTAGGCCGATAACTCAGTTTGGTTTATCACTCAGCCTATTATTAAGGATATGGCATTCGCTGCAGAAGCAGCTAGTGGACACTATGGTAGAGATTTAACAAAGAGTAAATATAGAGCTTAGAAGGATGCTACTGAGAAAGCTCTTAGGCAATACATAGCTGGCTATCTTGGTAAAGGAAACGAATTATATAGTCAAGATGTTACAAGGGAATTAGGATTTATAAATAGCGTGAGGCTTGATTCTTTGGATGAAATTGATTAGATTGAAGATAGAGTACGAATGCTTACTAGCAATTTGTAGGAAGCTACATCTGATGAAGCTAGGATTGAAATACAAAAACAGCTCGATAAGGAATAGCATATATTGAATGCTGCAAAAAATAATTCTCCTATCAGAATAATAAATAGTATGTTTGATAGCGAAAAGTATCTTAAGAATTACGCTCTTAAATATACTAATAAGGAGGATATGTTAAAAGATCCAGATTTCTGTAGAGCTTAGGTACAGGTATATAAGGCATGGAATATTTTATAGCCATTTGTAAATGATATTTCAAAACTTGTATAGCTTACTAAAATTGATACAAAGAAGCAGGGAAATACTCTTGCTAAACAGCTATTGTATAAAGAGAAGTACGACTAGTTCTTAAAGGATATTCAGCAAGGTAACACATCTTTTGAACCAGAAGGCGTTATGAAAATGATGACGCATTCTTGGATTGATAAGAAGACCAATTCATTTATGAAGGCAATGAAGAGTATTCTTTCCGGATAGGTATTTGAAGCTACTACGTCTTACACTTCATTGGTTGGTTAGCTTGGTCAGTTTATGAACAACTATTCATAGACAGAAGATATAGCCAACAAGTTAGATAGAAATGTTTCACAGTGCATTAAATCGCTCTTTATTAGAGCTTATGCAGGAGATGATAACAACAAGATAGATGTTAATAGATTATTCTTTGGTAACAATACAATAGCTGACAGACTTGCTGGTATAAAGCGCAGAATCAACAATCCAGATGATAAGCTGTTCTATTTAAGAAACAACAAATTACTTACATCACTTGTAGAATCAGATTAGGTTAAAGATGAATCAACGACAGGAGCTAATGGATAGACTTATCCTGCCCCTAAGTTTGTTAGTACATTCCACAGTATATCAGAATCATCATTTAATCAAGATGATTTAACTGATGCGTGGGAAGAATTGCTCGATTATCCAGATGATCAGGAGTTAAAGGAATTTGCTAGAGATCTTGTAGTTTATGCATGGTTAACATCTGGCGAGAAATCTGGTTTTAACAGATTCTTTAAATATGTTCCTAACTCATGGAAGATTAAGAGCGGGTTTGTTGGACACGTAGAGTTCTGGTTAAATAAGTTTAATACAAATCTTGAACCAAGTGTAAGAGACGCTATCATAGACGATATACTTAGAAATAACTGGAATGATACTGATTTTGTACCACAGTACGATTACGAAAGAAAAGGTAGAAAGAATTTTACTGACTCCGGAATATATGATCCATAGCTAATGAAGCCATTTGCTTTATGTGGCTATGCATTGGACAAAAATTCAGAATATGTTACTACTATCAATAGGCTTGACAATGGTCAATATCCTAGATATATCACTGTAAAGGATGAGTTATCTGATAAGTATAATAATAATGTAAATAGATCTCTTTATAGATTGGTTGGAGTTAGTAAATTCGATGGAGTCAAAGATAAAGATACTGGTAATACTAGCTTGACAGAAGTACCAATTTATGTACTATGTAAAAAGAAAGGATTACATTTTAAAGGCAACGATATATTTGAGTTTGGTAATAGCGACTTTGGATTTGGTATGAATTATATTGGCTATCAAGAGAACGATGCTCAATATGCAAAACTTGTAGAAGAAGTTAAATAGAAGTTCTATATTGATGCAAAGAAACTTTAGCCTAAAGAAACTAAAACAGAATCTCCTGTAAATAATACTGATGTTACCACTGTTAGATCAACCGGTAAGTCTGGAGGAATTACTTACAACAAAGAATAGCAAAGTGCCATCATAAATGCTGTTGCATTCTTAAAGCATAACACAGATCCTACTTAGTATTACGTTATTGAAGGTAAAGCTGGTACAGGTAAGACTACTATAGCTAAAGAAATTCTTAAAGAGTTCGAAGATGAGTAGATATATGTAGCAGCAGTATCTCATAAAGCCAAAGGTGTAATAAAGAATAGTTTTGGAGAAGATACAAGAGGAAAGAAGTTCTTTAGTATAGCAAGTTTGCTCGGAATGAAGGGTATTAACGATAATGATACATAGACAACTAAATTCCAGGTAGGCCTAAAAGTTCCATTGTTAGATAATCCTCCAGCATTACTTGTTATAGATGAGGCGTCAATGATAACAGAAGATGTTCTCAAAAAGATTATTGATATAAATTCTAGCCTTTCTAGACCGTTCTAGATGTTATTCTTAGGAGATATAGGTCAGATACAGCCAATCAGAGATGAACAAAGTGAATTCTATAGAACTCATAAGGATCTCTTAAACAAAAAGTCCGACATATTTAATAGCAAGCATAAGTCTAAACTTATCACTAGAGTAAGACAGGGTGAGGCTAATCCAATATTACCATATGCTGATTATTTCTGGGAGAATTCTTAGAAAGAGAATCCAGAGCTTAATCCTACACAACATATTGTTAGAAATAACCAGATCACAGATAAGGGATCTTTATTATTCTCTAATAGTGAAGCTGAAGTTTTAAACTCTGTAATCAAGGCTGTGAAGAATGCTGTTGAAAAAGGTCTTACTAATCATGTAAAGATTGTAACATATCATGTAAACGAGAAGACTGAATTAAATCAGAAGATTCATGAAGCCTTGTTTGGCAAGGACTCTGATTATTCAAAGGGAGATATGCTTATCTTGAATTCTCCATACGATCTACCAGATGTTAATGCTACAATGGAAAACTCTTCAGAAATACAGATAAAGAGTATTTAGGATACAGATGTTGATGAATTTGGAGTTCACACATTGTATCTTGAGACAAATGGTACAGCATATACGAGAACTGGTAATGAGCAAAAAGATTGCGTTATACAGGTTGTATCAAGAAATGATATTGGATTATATAATCGGAAATTATAGGAATTAGCTTCTCATGCTAAGAGATAGACCAATAGAGCATTGAAGAAATAGGCTTGGGGTGATTTCTGGGAATATAAAGGACGATATGCTGATGTTGATTTTGGTTATGCTATTACTGCTCATAAATCTTAGGGTTCTACATACGACATCGTAGTTGTAGACGAGAAGGACATAATGGGCACAACAGCTACTTCTAACCAAGAGAAATCAGAGCTTATTTATACTGCTTTGACAAGACCTAGAAAGACTGCTATTGTTATATCTAGTGTACCTGTATCTAATCCTTATACTGGAGATATAGAAAATCCTTCTTTGCCTAAATAGGCTGAGAGAAAGATTGATTATCATCCAGGAAATTGGACCAGATAGGAGGTTAACGACAATCCAGATGTGTTATACGTATTTGGAGACAATACAAATAGAACATCTGGTAGTAATCCTATAAGCAATGATAGTAAGTACGCTAGAGCATATGGATTAGGCAAAATGTTCCCTAATGCAACAGCTGCTATAATTAGAGGTATGGATAACGCTATGCCTGTATCTACGCAGCATTGGTATGATCCTTCAACCGGTAGAACAAGAGATGCTGGTAGATGGAATGATTCAGATATAGAGGATTTCAAGAAGGTTATAGATGCAGAGTTTTAGGCTATTAAAGACGAATGGGATACAGGTAAATATAGAAAAATCTATCTCCCATCTACTGGTTTATCTAATGGTAAAATCTCACAGATTACAGAAGCACGTACTCCTGTGTTGTTTAAATACTTATATGATAAAACTGCAGATTTAGCCAAATATGTTAGTACAGAACATAAGGATACTCATAACGTTTCTTACGAATAGGCTTAGAAGACAATAAGTTCTCCTAATACCATTCTTACAAACGAAGAGATTCTTGCGTTACATCCATTTACTGGTAGTGATACACATCCTAGAATAGCTGTAGCTTCAGAAAAGACAGACCCAGCATTCTTTGCTAAATAGCTAGAAGATTTCTTTAGTGGCAAAACAACTGTTCAAGATTATCGCGGTAACACTCTTACTGCCAATGATATGGATGCAATGTATATTATTACAAAACACGATGGACTTCCGATGAAAAGAATACTTAGCATACAGAAACCTAAGATTATACATTTTAGTATAACCACTCTTGGTAATACTAAATGGGAGCCCGGTGTAATGAAATGGCAAGATATGATTGAGCGTGTTGGCAAGTTTATCAAACAAGGTCTTGATCCAAAAATGGTTACACTTAGAATTGATCCAATTGTACCAGGTGTTACACAGATTACAGATGTTGATGCTCTTATTAAAAGGGCCTCAGAGCTTGGTATAAAGAACGTTAAATTCTCTGTAATGGATTATTACCGTACAACATCCATTTTCATGAAGAATCTCGGATACGACTACGAAAAGAACGGGTATGAAAAACTTGCTAATGGAGAATTTAAACCTAATGCAAGCCCAGAAAAAGTTAAAAGAATATCCGAAGAGATGCTTAAGATAGCAAATAAATATGGAGTTAAATTATCTACGTGTGCAGAACCTGGTGTTATACCTGGTATAAGCAAACAAGGATGTTTGTCAGTACAGCAGATAAATAATATTCTTGGAACCCATATAGAAGATAAGGCCGAAGCAAATAATAGACAGAGATAGCTTTGTACATGTTATGGAGGAAAGGTTGATGTGCTTAGGTATAATAGTAATTGCGCATCTAGTTGTATGTATTGTTACGCACATCATAATAGTGATAAGATGCTTAACTACTATAATGAAGATGGCACGTTGAAGGACAATGCATTTACTAGAACTGATGAAAATGCTAATAATTTTTATTCTGAGGATGGTAAGACGCCTTTAACTATATATAGGGGATACGCCTTAACAGAAGATAGAGAAGCTAAAGCACTTAATGAAACAGTAGGTAAAACAGCTGTAGATTATGACGAAACTCTTAAAGGCGCATTATACTTTACGTCAAGTAAAGAAGAGGCGACCGATTACGCTAAGAGTAGAACAGATAAATCTCCAGAGCCACCTACAGCAGAACATCCAGAAGGCAATAGAATTAATAGACACTATACTGGCGATTACGCTAAAGTTAGTAAGTTCCATATTCTTTCTACAGCGAAAGTAGAACACTACAAAGATATTATAGACTATGCTAAGAATGGAAAGAATTCTACAGCTGACGTAATAGTACTTGACAAGGGTACAATGTGGTCTGATAATACTGAATACGTTGTAAAGAATCCAAACGTGGTAGTCTTTGCTAAAGAAAAAGACTAGAGTACTCTATAGCAAAAGTAGAATAATAATCCATAGGATTACACAATGAACTCTGGTGGAGCTTATGGTGGTGATACATATTGGGATGTTATAGGTAGACAGTTTGGTTTAACAAATATAAACCACTTTAGACCTATAGATAATTAGAGGATGTCTAAAACTCTTAGAGACGGAAATGTTAAGCCGTTCCCAGTTAAACACGAACAATCTAACTATGCAAGAGAACAGATAAAACAGTTAACTGGAAGAGAGCTTCATTAGGATCTTGCTGGAGAATTACTTGCAAGAGACTTTTATCAGGTAGATAAGTTTGACGGCGTATTCGCTATAGCTAATATAACTAGCTCGCAGAAAGCTGTATAGGGTGGCACAAATATGGCTGTACAAGTTGGTATTAAATAGGGCAAACCTGTACACGTATACGACTTGAACACAGAAAGCTGGTATTAGTACAATCAATCTACAGGTAAATTCGAAGTAGAAGACACACCTGTATTGACAAAGTCTTTTGCTGGAGTTGGTACTAGAAATATACAGAACTACAGAGTTAACAAAAACGGATAGTGGGTTTATAGAGAAGAATATGTAGGAGATGATAAAGCTCTAAAGGCTGCTAATGCTATAAAGGCTGTATACTAGAAGACTTTCTCTAAAAACGACTATAAGGTAAAGAATGAGCAAGAAATAAAAGACGATCTTAAAGAACTCGGAAAGAGAAGATAGGACGACTGTAATAAATAATTATTATGACGTGTTTGTTAAGAAATAAAGAAAACGAAGCGTTGTTAAATGAATATGAGGGTATTTTAGGTAGCCGAGAGGCTGCCTATTATGCCTTATCATAGAACAACGGATATCCTTTAGATAAGGATTTAAATGGTAAAGACTCCGCACTGTATAAGGATTTATTACAGCGTAATGGAGGTAGTAGAGAAAAAGCCATATTGGAGAAGGCTACTATATTTACGTCAAAGTTCATAGAAGATCATTATGACTGGACACAGGATAGAGTAGAGCCTACGATAGATGACTTAGATAACTATAATGGCGCATTATAGTTTGACGCTAAATCATTTAGCTCTATGGCTCAAAATTACGGCTCTAGAAAGGATAATTTTATCCTTGCTTAGTAGTAGGAAGGCAAGACTCTTAGAGAGGCTACAGAGGCCTGGAATTAGGCAGAATATGAACGTTTACATACTACTCTAGCAGATAGATTGGAAAAATCATTTGGTCTTACAAAGTCTGTAGATAAGGAAGGCAATGTACTCTTATCTTCTAAAGATTTACAGATATAGTTCGTAGACTACATACGCAGTACATCATTAAAAGATATTGCAAAAGCTTCTGGATAGTACATATCTAATAAGCTTAGCGCTATAGGTAATGTGATTAAAGTAGCATTCGGAAGAAGTTCCGCAAAGCTTAACACTGAGTCTCATGAGATTTGTCATCATTATCTTGATATGTTTTAGAACTCACAGATGGTACAAAAGGCTCTATCTGATATTATGAGTCAGTACAAGATAAAAAATATAACAGAAGCAGAGGAAAAGCTTGTAGATATACTTGTTGGCAAAGCTAATGATATTGCCGAGCGTACAAAGGCAGCCGATGTATGGGAGTAGTTTAATACATAGGTTAGAGATGCGTTCAAAGACTTAGTTATAGACGACTCTAATAAAGAGATGCTGCACGAGTATCTGGCATAGTCATTTTTGCTTAACATAGATATCAACCAGGTTAAGGTGTCAGCAGAATTTAATAAGGTGAGACTTGAAAACAAAGCTAAGTTCTAGCTTATGGCGGATAATACACTTAGTAAAGACGAGGCTATACAAAGACTGTAGGATCTATTTGATACATACGACCACATTGTTTCGAAAACACCATCATAGATAAAGATACAGGATAAGCTATTCTAGACTATGCAGAAAATGTAGAGGCAATCTGATGATGACGCTATCTGTACATTTGTAAACTACGTTGTAGATAGAATTGGTTATATGGACCAAAACGGAAATATAACAGATGGTTCTATATACAAGTTCTTGGAGAACGCAAGAAAGAATAACTTTAAAGGTATCACAGCCCAATAGCTCATAGATATAGATAAGAACTCCATAGGCTTCTTTAAAGAGGTGCTGAATCAAATAAACTCAGCTAAGGTGTTTGGTAACTTCCCCGCTATATTAAAGACTCATATAGATCAAATAAATGCGTCTATGCAGGACATTTCTGTACTATATAGAAATGCACTACATGCGCTTACAACCGGTATTGTAGATCAATACATAGATGATAACATGGGTCTTGGTAATATAGAGAATGCTAAGATTGTTGCTGAAGACTGGCTTCTAAGACAAGCTATGTATGGAGATATCAACTGGCTTGAGATGTGGGCAGGAATGTATGGAAGATCTAGTTCTCCTATACTTAGAATATTGTACAATAAGGTTAACGATATCGATTATGATAGATAGGTATTTGTAAACAATATTGGACACCAAATAGATGCACTTAGACGTAATGCTTGGAAAGCTATGAGTAAGCTTGTTCCAGGAAATCCAGAGATGGTTTTGATGGAATTTAATAAAGATGGTAAGGCTACAGGTAATTTTAGAACCGAGTACAATCAAGGATAGTATGAATAGGATCGTCGTGAAGAGCAATAGCGATTGATGGAAAAGTATGGCTACGAGCAGGACGAAGACACTGGTGAGCTTATTGATAAATAGACAGGTTGTAGTGTATACCAGGAAAAATGGAAGTATACTCCAGCTGGATGGCAGAAGCCAAAATATTACAAATACCTTGATGAGATGGACGCATTTGATGATGGTAGAAGAATAAAGTAGTACACTAGAAAATACTACCAAGAGATGCGTTCTGCTCCTATATATTATCCTAAAACTAAGAATGACCCAATACCCGCTAATCCTCATGGTCACGGTTTATCGCCAGACACTATAAGAGAAAAGCAAAGAATAGACGAAGATCTTAGATATTACGCAAAACAGGCTACTAGAAAAGACGGAACAGTACATTACGAAGATCTGTCTCCAGAGTAGCAAAAAGCTTATTTACTAGCAAAAGAAGAGGCTGAATAGTTGTCTAACCCATTCTATCCTAATGGAGAAAAGAAGGAGGACGACAAGTACAGAATGGCTATAGAGTTGAGATCATTCAACCAATGGGTATCAGACTAGACCGATTACGATTAGGATAATGCAGCTTTTATACAAGAGCTTAATGCAATTACAGATCCTGTAAAAAGAGATTAGTTTATAAGACTTAATTCTACGGTAGCTATAAATCCTTTGTTGTACAAGCTTGCAAATGTTGGACAGTCTTAGTACAATGATCCTATATTAAAGTATCTGTAGAGCGGTCTTCTTACTTTAACAAAAGATAATAGAAGCATATCTAAAGACTTCTCTAGATTACCACATGATTCAGAAGCGTTCTTTGCTAATGCGCAGCAGATCGAACAAGATATAGAGGATTCTGGTAAAAATGGAACAAAGTCTGATTTTAGAAAGTACTTTACTTACAGACTTGCTATGCAGCCTGGCTTAAACAAGAGTAAATTAGACTTCTTTAGAGATAAATATCTTGATAGAGCTAAGAATGGAGAGCTTAATCAATTCTTCGGTCAAGATATAACAACATTTTCTGATGCTGATTTAAGATATCTTATTGATCATAGATTCTTCTTCAAGAACACAAAGAAGGGCCCGTAGCCTCTTGATTGCTTCTACGAAATAACACCAAAGAGTAACACATTCGTCTATAATGGCTATACATATAATTCTATTATATTAAAACCTACTGGAAGATTCTCTAAGAGAAGTAATGCTGCGCCAAATAAAATTTATGACGATAGGTATGATTTTTAGAGAAAAGAACCAGGATATTAGCTTACTGATAAATATAAGGATAAATACTTTGACTAGGAGATAAATTAGAATTCTGATATCAGAGCGCTTTACGACATGCTTACTAGTACAATGAAGTAGATGTATGAAAAGATACCAGCTATCAAATCTGGTTATAATAATGCGCTTCCTTAGATAGAAGGTACTACGGCTATGCTATTGTCGAGAGTATTTAAAGGCCCTAATTCAGCTAAAGATACGTTTGGGTATATTTGTAAATCTATGGTAAGCATAATGCCTAGTGATACAGATGTTGAAGTAAAGGGCGTAAAACAAAGAGTTACTCCTAGCGGAGAAGACGAAAGTACTGTTCCTATTAGATTTGTCAAACGATTAGATAATCCAGAATACATAAGTTCATCTATCTGTAGCAATGTTATACAGTTTGTAGATATGGCTAAGAATTATGAAGGTAAAATGGAATTGCTGCCGGAAATTCTTGCTATACAAAAACAGCTTAATCCAGAATATAGAGAGGATAAATACAAAAGCTCTAGATCAGGAAATGTTTACAAGCATTTCAGGAAGATGGATAAGTATAGTAGCCAGAGAAGTGAAGAGGCAATAAATACACTCCTTGAAACATAGTTCTATGGTAAGAATGTAGTATCTGGTCTTACTAAAAATAATGAGAAGAGCGACACTGCAAGAGCTTTGATATCTAGGGCAAAAAGATACGGTTCTATCCATATGCTTGGTCTTAACACGGCTTCTATGACAGTCGGTGCATTAGATGCAAACTTACAGATATTTAAGGATTCTCTTGTAGGAAAATATCTTACAATGAAAGATTTTGGCTGGGCTATAATTAAATTACTAAGTCCTAAAACTATTATGAATAATTTTAGAGGATTAGGAAAAGCTTAGCCAACAACTAAAGAAGGAGCTCTGATGTAGATGAATCAAATAAGTAAGAATAACTCAGAAATATTTGAAAGTTTACACAAGGGTTGGTTCAGAAGGTTTTGCCTTAAATATCTTATGATGGGTGGTTATACACTCGGCGACTATATGAATAACTCTATAGTAATGATGTCATTCTACCATCATACAAGATTACTTAAAGATGAAGATATTGCTGAGTATGGAATATCTGGAGTTAGTGCAGGATTCTATACACGAAACCAACTTATTAAAGCGCTCACTGATGCAGGGTATACTAAAAAACAAGCTAAGGCAATATACTCCAATTTACACACAACGTTGTATGATGCATACGATTGGCAGCCAGGAGATTACTTACCTACCGTAAATAAGGCGTTTGCAAAATATTTGAATAACAAGATAGCCAAGAATGTAAAGAATAAAATTGCTCAAAGAACTGCTTTTTATAATGGTGTTATGCCGGCAACAGAAGTATCTAAGGCTAGATAGAATCTGTATACTGCAATGATGTTTATGATGCGTAACTTTATCGTAGGCAATATATATGAAAGAATGTAGAATGCAAACGATTATATCGTAAAGGAGCTAGATGAAAACGGAGTTCCAGTAAAGAATCCGAAGACAACAGAAGAAGCCTAGAGCTACGGATATTATAACTATGAAACTGGAGAAATTGAAAGAGGACATTATACATCTATAGCCAATTTGGTTAGAAGGTATATAACCAATTGGGTTTATGGATTACGTTCACTTTTGTCTAGCGACCCAGCAAAGAAATAGGAATATAACGAAAAGAGAGAAAAGCTAAAAGGTATAACATAGCTTGAAATCGAAGGCGTTAAAGCAGTCTCTGCTGATATTACTATCTGTGCAGCTGCTACATTGGCTTCTATATTCTTAAAGATGAAAGCTGACTAGGATAAGTCGTGGTGGATACAATATCTATACTTGATATCACTCCGTCTTGCAGAGGCTAGAGGAACAAACCTTGATCCAACAACTGTTGCTGACTTCGTAGGATCTATTACAACACTGTAGTCTGTATGGAATGACTTTGGAACAGGATTTACATATATGCTCGATGCTCTTGGTCTTACCGGTCATAATCCTACTGACACTGTAAAGTCTGGCGCGTATAAGGGGTCTAGCAGATGGTTTAGGGATATGATGAAGATGGTACCATTTAGTAATTTATACGAAGATGCTAACTATAATACATTGAGAGCTAAGTAGAACTACTACAGAAACAAATACTGGTATTTACATTTGTTTGGAAACGATTCCACAGGAAGCTCTTCTGGTGAGCCTGTAATGCCTGACGACTATAATAACGACGACGATTCTTTTGGAGGAGGATCGTTTGACGCTGGACAGGATTTTGGAGGCGGATCATTTGATGCAGGTGGAAGTTTTCAGCCATAATGACTCTATCTGAAATTCACCGAATTATCGACGACTCTTTTGAAAAAAATAAGGGGAGGGACTGCTCAATTGCAATCCTTCCCCTTTTGTTTTACCTGTAAATATGTCATCAATTGTATATTGGAAATCTTCCAACGGCATTTCTTTATTCACCATTAATACACAGGGCATATGATTAATCACGTTTATGATATTATCATTATAGCCCCAAAAAGATGCTATTTTCAAGCAATCTTTTAAGTCTAAATCACAGTTACCCGTAATAAGACTTTTCCGTTTTCCCGTTAGAATAAATCCATAAGCTACACAATTTGTACTATCAATCATTTTATATCTAGTCGTATGTAAGTTCTTACACTTCTCAATACGATTGATACGGTTAATAGAATTTTGCGTAACTTTATCACACTTGAATAACATATAAATTATAGGCATATCTGTTGGATGATCCAGATCTTCTGTAAAGCATCCAACGAACTGCTCATCAATATCTGATGGCAGTATATCTTCATCAAGTAGTGGAATTACTACTTTGTCGAAATCTGTCATAGGTTTAAAGTTTCACTACCGTCTCCAGTATAGTAATCATAGCTATGGTCCCAATTTCCTGTTCCCAAATGCCATAAATACACAGCCATAAAATCATGTATTGTTACACCTCTAGAAGTAACTTGAGGTGTAGTCAATCTGAACACTCTTATTTCATTGCTACCTGTTGTATCAATAGCTATGATATAAAATTCGAATCTCCACTTATCGATTTCACCATTGCTCAATTCTAATACATTAGCTAGATACCAATATACTGCTTCCTGATAAAAGCACAATTGCCTACAGTAATCAAATTCTTTCATACTGTCTTCAAAGTGCCATAGTTTAGCTGTAGTTTTGATATCCATAATTGTACACGTCTTTGTGTCAAAGTTAAATGTACAACTATCAAGTAATGATTTACATGCGATAGAGACATATGCTCCATGATTCAATTCGTCTGTAATCCAATAATCCCAGTTTATCTGGAACTCATGGTATACATGTATATTGCCATGATCACCAGCTCTTCGTATTAGTTGTCTTGCTAACTTATGTTCTCCAACATTATGCTGAATCTTCATAAGCTGGTCTAAGTCATACTGAGATATAAGTATTTTCTTAGACTTAATAGCTTCGATATAATCCTTATACTCTACGCTTATTTTAAGCGCTTCTGAGAGGATTTTATCTTCACTCTTTCCAACTATACTATAAGACTTGCAATAAGCCTCTGAGAGCTGTTTATTTAGCTCTATTTCAACGGTATTTATTAAGTTTTCACAGAACTTTTGTGCTTGTGCACTTTTAGGCTTGTCGCCATTGAACAGAACGTAATCATTCCAGAATTGATCTGGTTGAAGTAGGAACTCATGTATCATTGTTCCTTTACGTAACTGTGGCAAATCTAAGCCTTTCTCTTTACCATCCAGCATATTACGAAAATAGGCCGGCCCTTTGTTCAAGAACCAGCCTATTGCACTATTACTAATGCGTGTATTATCTTCGTAGTATGGAATGTCGTATTCCGGTATTTTGTATTCTGGTGTAATCATTAGCATCCTGCACAACAACAATCACAACAGCAATCATCTGAAGCTAATTTCTTCTTAACATTCTTATGATTGTTTTCTTTACAAGAACGAGCGTGAGGCTTTATTGTACCTTTTGAAGAAAGGTTCATATCCTCAAACAGCTCTTCGAATGTCGTAGTAGGATAATCGTTAGCTTCTTTTATAAAAGATGCTATATTATCAAAACTACATACTTCGAAGTTGTCCTTGATAAAATCAGTTAAAGACTTAATTTCTTTCTTGTCGTTAAGTTTGTCGTTCAATACCTCCATTATAAGAGATGGAGACATCTCATCAAACTCACGCCAATAGCGGATACGAGAACAACGGTCTATCAGGTATTCTGATATTTTATCGTCATCGTTACATGTAAACAAAATCATATGCTTACCCTTGGTATCGGAGCCATCCAATACCTGCAACAATACAGAATCGTCATAATCCGCAAGAACTTTATCAAGTTCGTCGAACAAGAAGCAAACGCTTGTATCACCAAGCTTTTCTACAAGATTTCTAAGGATATACGGACGTATGTTTTTGTCTATATTTATAATTGGAAGACCGCTCTTATTGGCAATTACCTTAGCCATTACAGTCTTTCCAGAACCCTTTAATCCTGCAAGCATTACACCAGTAAATCCACTTTCAGACAGATTGTAGCTATTAATAACCTTGTCTATAAAGCGTTCGTCACGTTGTGTACAATATACCTTAGAAGGTAAAGATAAGCCGCTAGACTCTTCAAGTGAGATTGCGTCAGTATAACGGTCTACTTTAATATTATAAACCATTCCTGGAGTTAAATCACACTCAAGACCTTCTGTGTTAAACTTAAAGTTTATGCTGTTACCTACTTTCAAAAATTTCTTTTCCATATTTACTGATATTATAATACTCAAATATTGGTTTTCATCTTTTCTATCATCTCGTCTACCTAACTTTGGTTACGTACGAGATAACATTTCATTTTACTTCGATGTCGCTTAAGATAATGCTTAAACAGTTTCCATCTAAGAGGGAATGAATCTCCCATAAGGCCTTTACATTCTACTACAAACCCATTTCCTATGAAGTCAGGTAGATATGTTAGAGGCCTTATTTTTTCTCCTAAATACTCGAATTTGTCCAGTAATACGAAATGCTTTGGCTCATATTTAACTGGTATTCCAGCTTTCATAAAAGCTTCATAAGTATAGCATTCGAGTTTACTCCTAAAATGGAGACCATACTTATCGACTTTTGTCGCATTCCGTACTCTACCTTTAGATTTCTTGCCTATCATAATAAAAATTCTTTCCCCTTATCTTGGATACAGAAGTTTTATCAAAATAGACAATTTCGCCATCAGTTACTTTTTGTTCACCTCCATGATGGATACACGCGCATATACATCCATCTTCATTATAACTATCCCAGATAGTCATCTGCAATTTGTTTGGAAGATAAATACGCATAAATCCACCTTTGTCAAGATGAATTTTCTTAGTCAGCTTCTTTGTAAGCCATTTATGCAATAGAGGAGACATTACTGCACCTCCCAGCACACCTAATAGGCATCCTATTACTACATCAATCATATTTCTGTAACGTTTTTGTTAACCAGTCTTTCATGGTGCTAAATCCGTTGTCACGAACAGCATCTGATAGATCTTTGGCTTTAAATTTCTTATTAATGAAAAAAGCATCTAATTTGTATTGCTTGCTATATTGTCTAGCCTTAAGCATACCGGTTTGATCTCTATCATATAGTATAACTATATGTTTCCATTTGGAGCGTAGAGACCTAAGTATGTCTTCAGGTATAAACACTGTCTCACTAGCAGCAGCTATTGCATTAAAACCCATCTCGTAGCAACACATCACATCTTTCAGTGATTTTGTTATTATGAGTAGGTCGCCTCCTTCCTTAGGCAATTCGGATAATCCCTGTACGTGCCGATTCGTCAGATTGGTACGCCATTTAGTAAACTTGGAAGCAAGCGGACGATAAATCTTAAACTTATCATACACTTTATATGCATACATAGGACTATTTTCTTTGTAGATACTTCGGACGATACTATTACAAAGAAAGTATTTAATGCTGAACACATTGAACTTTTTTAGTGTATCAATATGTATTCCGAACTGTTTCCAGTATTGTTTGTCTACATTGGTAAATGGCTGTCGAACTATTCCGATATCGGTATCTCCTTTCGGCTTATCATACGTATTTGTCCTTACGATTGTATTAGGATTTATTCTGCGTACGATTCTCAATAATTCTCGTTCAAGCTCTTCTCTAGTCGTTATACCTTTGTATTCTTTTAGGAACTTCAAAGAGTTTCCACACTCTCCTGTTCCAAGGTCTTTCCATAATAGTCCTCCTGTTTTGGAATGAAATATTCCAAATGAAGGATTTTTATCTCCAGACCTTAAAGGACTATTTATAAGTTTTCCAACTTTAAATTGTCCTAAACAATACGTATAGATGTCTAAATCATTTACTTTGTCCAAGATATCCCTCAAGGACATAGTAATTGCTGTTCTAGTACTATACATAACTTATAAGTTAGGGGCTAGGTGCGGATTCGAACCGCTTCCTTGCAAGGATCCAATCTAGCCATGTAGTGGAAAGTATCGGATTCGAACCGATAAGCAGGGTAGTGTTTCTTTTAAGCTTGCACACATTCCAATCTATCAATGCCCTTGTTTTACCATTAGACTAACTTCCCTAAAAATGAGCAGTTTAATGACATGCTCAGGTCTACGTTGACGGACGTATAGCAGTTTACGGAGATGCTAAGCTCGGACTTTAGGTTATTCAAACCCGCACTTACGTAGCGTACACGCGTATGAAATCTGATGCCAGGTAAGCTGTGCATCGTAGATAATATCGGCCTTCACAGGCGAACAGAGCTATTACTTTCACAAGCTGTAACTCTTCTTATCATCAAAAATGGGTGGCTCTGTAGGGATTCGAACCCTACTGGACTATTTGTCTATATAACAAAACATGATTAAAACGTCGATTTGGATCTGTTTTCGCATACGTCCATGCTTGTGTCTCACGACACCCTGCGAGCCTTATTGGAGGCATTTCACCTCCAAAGGGTAACTGAATTACCTAGCTCCACCAACGCCCTTTCATGGCAGTATTACCTCCCTGGGGCGTATCCACTTGCTGTATAGTTTGACACTCCTGCTATGTAGACGATATAAGAACCATCTACCGGATTTCATACAATCAAGTAGTATTTCTATTTCTTCAGGCGTAAATCCCTTAAAACGGAAGACCAGGTGCGCCTGCTGCATCCGCAGTTTCCGGAGTAACGGTTGGTGGTACGTTAAGCGGATCGTTGTTTTCCTTATCGGCAACAACTGGTCGCTCCATAAGATCGTTCTTAAAGAGCTTAATCTGCGAATCTGTATTAGACATGTCTTCAACGAAGATTCCGAGCTTACTTACTTGAGTATAGCCCTTCTTGTCGTAAATAACCTTCAAACGGAGTTTCTTCTTGGTAGCGATCATAGGGTCAAGCATCTGCTTTGTCCAGTCAATCATCTCCTTAAATGTAGAAAGCTCTGCATCTGGTCGCTGTGGGTAGAAACAATCAAGAATCTGACAAACTCGTCCAAACTGAGCGTTATCACGCTTCTGCAAGTCTTCGTCTGTCTTAATATACATTCCCTTTGTATTTTTCCACTCTGTCAGTGTAGCAGTTTGACCATCCTCATTCTCAAATATAATCTCGAGGAAATCGAGACCCTGAGGAGACTTGTTACAGTTTACCTCTTTAAGAGTGACGTTCTGGTTAATGCCTACTGGCATATAACTACTATTACTAAATTCTTCGTTGCTAGTTGTGGCTGTCTTTGTACTAAACATAATCTCTATTATTTTAATATACGTAATGCTAACATATCAAGTTTATTCTCAGCATAGTATGCTGTTGACCGAATAAACCGATATATCAATTTACTTAAATATTCTATCCCAATGTGTTGTAAGTGTCCCATCTTCATTACCTTCTGCAATAACTATATCCTTTCCAGCTATGTGTCTTGCACGAGCCTCCATGATGGTATCAGATGTACCACCCTTAAAGGATATATGTGTTTCATTTCCTTTGCGATATACATAACCAACCGCATCGGCTAATCCACACACGATTTTACTCAGTTTACCAACCAAGTCTAATTCTTTTGCAGAAACTTCAACACCGTCCTTTTCAGTTACAGTGTCTTTAACGTGACCTACAAGAATAAATTCGTCACACAAATCCCGGAACATATCAACTACCTTCTTTACTGCGTCTCTAAGATACTTATAGCCGGCACCGTTAGGTAAGGTCGTTACGTCTGTGCCGTCCCATTTCTTACCCATTGGAGTTTGGCGATAGAGTGTACAAGCATAGCTCATACAAATATCCTCAAGTCGTGTAGCATTGTCAATAGTGATGTGCTTATAGAAATTATGACCTACTTCTTTATTCTTGGCACGAATGGCACTTGCTGCTTCTCCTAAATCATTGATCGTACGACACTGGATGGCCATCGCATCAACGAAGACAGAGCCTCCCTCAAGGTCTATGATAAGGTTATTATCCAGCTGTGCAAGACAAGATGTCTTACCAGCCTTTGGAAGACCATAGAGTATAAGATATCTAGGATTTTCAGAAACTGCAGGAATTTTACTAGTAGGTAATGTTAAACTCATGATACAATGATACTAAAAGTTTTAATTAAAGCTTAATGTTAATACTAATGATTGTCTTCTTAATCTCTGGACTAAGTGAAGAGATGAAGTTGTAATCATTAAAATCAGAGTAACTATAAATATCGGTACCGATCTGGATCTCATCATTGTAGAAAATGATAGGAAGACCATTCTCAAGACGATAAATCTTACCGAGCTTTATACCCTTCATGATACTCTTCTTCTTGCCATAGTTAGCAAGGATTTTACAAGCCTCTGCGAACAAACTGTCGCGCTTGTAGATATAAGTATGATCCAACTCGTCGAACATAGCATCAATCAGATCGTCGTTCTCCTTCTTTGTGTTAAACAAATAAGAGTTGTTCTTCTTTACAGTAGAAAGAATAATATCATCGAGAATCTGAGAATAAATGTTACCATTGTTAGTGTTCTTAATGTTGTTGTCAGTAAACTTAATATCGTATGTTGTCATAATTCAGCCTAAATTTTAATTGCTTAACTTTCTATCAAGTTGTTATATGCTAAGTCATTTTGGAATTCAAGTATGCAGGGCTTTCCTGCGTCTCGATTCTTCAAGATGTGTAAATACACCTTGTTCTGAGTAGGTAAATGGCTCGGGCCGTATTCTTGTATTCCAAGAATTTCAGGCCTATGAATAACTATAACATAATCGCTAGCTTGAAATAAAGCATCAGCAGATGAAATGTCGCTTCTCATAGGATAATGCGACAAAGGATTGTTTATTCTTTCTGGTGATTCAATATTTCTATTCATCTGTGCTAGTTGTAACACTGATGTCATAGGATACTTTTTGGCACTTATGAAAACTCTTTCGAGTTCCTGCATGGTTTCTATAACGCTGCCTATAGGCTTCGTCAATAGAGCATGGTCATACATTATCACAAAGTGCTTATCGGTACCCTTTATATATGTATTATAGAAATACTTAATAATATCTTCTGCTTCCTTGGGAGTTGTAGGATTATCTACAAACCATATAGGATACTCCTTTAGTTGATTAGATACTGAGATGACTTTTCTGAAGGTATCGTCATCCAGGTCCGTTTCCGAACTATACAAAGTCGAAGTCGTTTTCCTAAGCTTACTAGAAAGCGTTCTTCCAACCTGCCTAAATCCAACCATCTCTAATGAGAAAATCAGAATCACTATTTCTTCACCAGGATTCAAATCAATAATATCAGTTGAGATCTCATTAGCGAATGAGCTCTTTCCACTTCCTGAAATACCAGCTATGGTATAAACGGTATTAGGTTCAATACCTCCCATACACTGCTTATTAAACTTAGCCCATCTAGTCTTTAGAGATGTTATAGAGTGATCTCTACGACCAGATATGTAGTTTATCGCCTCTTGGGCTACAACTGACATTGGTCTTATAAGATTAGATAAGTTCTGTTCCATAAGTCGATTCCTCAATTTTAGAGTTGTCTTGCATTTCTTCCTCAGATTCTTCCCACTGATGGTCTACGAGCCATCTCCACATCGTCTTCATATAACTTAGTTTACCCTCGTTAGTCTTTTTCTTCATTTCGAAGTCAAGACACTGAATAAGATGTTGAGCCATAGCTTCGCTTTGACCTACATAAACATTAAATAAATGTCTACATTTGTTAACGTTGGCTCTCAGATAGTTTTTGGTGCCATCTGGTCGTAGAACGTATATTGGGTACATTTCATAGAACAGATCGAAATAGTCCTTTTTTGGGCGGACTATATTATTGAGCGTGTCTGTTGCATGATATGTAATTGACTTACCTCTCTCGATCGAGGTAATAAGTCCCTGAGAAATTAAGTTTGATATTTCTTCGTCGCTAACTAGGCTGACAATTTTGCGGACGTCTTGATTATAAGTTTTTTGATTCTTATCCAATACCAAACTTAGGAATATTAATTGATTTGAATTTAGTCCTGGAATGTCCAGGAGTTTTGTGTTTAGTTCAATAATCATCTTATATACGTTGATAAACGATTAATCATCGAATATTGTCAACTGGCGGTTAACAAACTCACTAGCTATCTTTTTTGCTTTGCTAATGTAGTATTGGTAATCCAGGTGACGTTTATCTATTGGTGTGGCATCTATCTTGTTAAGGATTCGTACTCCATATTCTGTTATTTTTGTTTCAGAACGACTTTCGTACATTTTGTCCTTAACTCGTATAAGATAATAGCCACTACTTGATGCGTAATATCTATTAATACGTTGAATCTGTTTTCCACCATACTCAACTTTTGATTCCTTGTTTACGCTTTGTGACATTAAGAAATCACGGATATCTCTATCCTTCTTAATAAACTTGTCTATCGGTTCATTGTTTAAAAAATAGTTTATCACAGCTTTGGAGATAACAACTGGTGTCATGCTGTTGCTAAGACCAATTTCTGTGATAAACATGCCTTTCTTTTCTATCAGTCTCGGATCTCCAGATTGGGAGTATCCTTTGCGAACACCAAAGTAATTGTTCACGTCGTACTGATAAAACGACTCGTAATCATCGGATTCGAATGTTAACTGGGTTAATTGCTCAACCTCCTTAATCGCATCGGCTATTGCGAAGCGGGCGGATTTGTCGGCAATGTAGACGACACCATCTGTATTGACTTGTACAATCTTACAATTCAATGCTAGAAGCTTGTCCACCAACATAAGTAGTATAAGTTGCCCATTTATACGTATCTTATATACGTTAAGTGGATCATAAGCCCAGCTACTTTCTTGTTGCATCTTTCCTGTAAGAGCATTAAGAGCCTGTTTAAATGCCTTAGACTTTAATAACTCTCCATTACGTTTGGCAGCCAAGCGCTCCTTGTATAGAGCGCTGTACACATTCCAAAAATCTTCTCCTAAGTGAACCGGAAGCCAATGGTTTATAATGGCTAACGAAGGATACATAGACGTAACGTCGGAGTGTCCTATAAACTGTTCAGCTGTAGGTTTGTAGACTCTAGGTTCGTTGATGGTGTGTATACCACCTTCTCCTATAGAGTAGCAAATATTTGAGAGAACAAACTTCTTCTCATAGTTTTCTTGTTTCTTATCAGACTTACTTGCGTTGCAAGTAGCATTCTTTACATCCAATAAGACCTCTTTCAACTTTGGATTAGAATATTGTATGAATGGGAGTATAATGTCACCTAGACGAATGCTTCCGACTTTTCGAGCACGAGTTTTAAGCTCGTCTTTTGTTGTGTTGGTAATGTCTAAAGTCTTTCGCAAGAGTACTTCTTCTCCAGATCGTACACCACTCATCGATAGTGCATCAAACCCCCATTCTTTTTCCATTTCAAGACGTAGCTCTACATCTTCTTTTACTTTGTTAAGCAAAGTCTCAGTAGCCTCTACGTCGTTCACGTTATACTCTATCATAGCGTCAATATCACGTTCCTGGATCTGTAGATCAAAGCTTCCTTCATACTCTTGTACATTTGGCATATGTAAGAGTATTTCTATTTCTTTTAAGCTTTTCTGCTGTTTGGCGCTATAGAGCATCATCATAAGATCAAACGAATAGAAGTAATTTGCATACTTATACACTTTAATCTTATCAATATTTCCTGTTTTTTCCGAACTTATTATTTCTTTACTAAGATAGTAGAGAGAACTACAAATTCTCGAGTATCCTAGTCGCTTCATTCTACTGCAGAAATGTATAATGTAACTTATGATTATGTCATCATAATGCTTATTGTTATAGCCGCACATTATATGATCAGTTCTGTTGGTGTAGAAGAAGTCAACTAGTTCTTCTAGTTGATTTTTACGACAGGATATCTCGAATTTATATAGTTTATGACTCTCTGAATCTTTACAAGTACAATGAAAACAGTTTGGAAAAACTTCTATGTCATATAGAACTACTGGTCTTTCCTTTACTATCATAGTTCCCTAGTGAGGATTTGCACCTCGCAGTCATATCCTTTCGGAGCACACTAGGGTGACCAGTGGTGTCCTGGTCGGTTTTGAAGAAGTTACGCCTTAAGCTGCCATTCGCATCTTATTTGCGCCTGGTAACAGGAGTCGTCCCGTCTTCTTGCGATGGTCTTTAAGGTTTGTACAAACAAGATTACTGCGTTTTGCTTTTACCTTATTTGTCTCCTTACGGGCCATCTTCATGACTTTACTGTGTTCTGGAAGATTGTTTACTCCTCCATACTTAGCAGTCTCGCCATTGTCTTTTATCTGAGCAACTTCCTGCTCAGAGAACTTGTCGTCCGAATGCTGGAATCGTCCAACAAGTTGTAATTTGTCATATTTAGCGACAACTAAGTCTCTAATATGTTCTTCTGCAGCATTCTTTTCTGCTTCCCAAACTGGGAACTGCTGCGCGTAGAACAAGTCGTCTTTCTTAACCGGGCACGGGTGCTTTCGCTCCCATTTCTGCAACTTGTGTTGAACATACCCTTCCATGAGCTCGGTATGGTTAAACTTCGTAACCTTTCTGCGAGATTCAATTTTTATCGAATCACGCTTGAGCAGTATAAACCAAGGTTTCTTCCGGGAAAGACCATGGATATTGTGTTCTTTACAGAACTTAGAAGTAGTCCCATGAGACTTGTTAAAGTCTTTAAGCCACTTCTCTTTGATGTCACGATATTTTTCAACATAATCGTCCAAATATTGATTATTCTGGGTATTCATAACGTTGCCTCCTATGATTAAGCTGCTTGTTTAGCTGATTTTTGTCTGATTTCTTTAACCTGTGTAGGCTTTTTGTTTACAGCTTTAGCCTCAACTTTGAGCCCACGACGAAGCTTACGTCCTTTGGCCTTAGAGCCGTGACGGAAATTATAAGTGTTCTTCTCAAGAGCCTCCTTAGCCTTCTTTTTGGCTCTACGGAGATTGTAGAAGTTAACACTGGCGTTCTTTGAGCACTCGATAGTATGAGGATCACCTCCCTTCTTGTGCTTGTTGTGATTGCCTGACATATCTATGCCAGCCTCCTCGAATGGAGACTTACTATCAGAACAATACTGATAGAATGTAGCATTACCTACAAGATCACGCAGTTTTGCTACTACGCTTGCTGGCACATCCTTAAAGAATGCTGTAGAGTTAGTAATGCATGCAGACTTAATTCCACAATCCTTTACCAGCTTCTCGAGCTCCTTCTTCTTTTTCAGACCAGGATCACATACAACTGTAATATTGTATACAGTGGCGTTGTCCCACTGTTTCTTTGCGATGTCTATCACCTTCTTGGTGTCGGCATCATTGAGATGCATACGCTTGCACCGACGGGTAACTGATGCAATATGACGAACCATAGAGACGTTACGACGCTCTTCCTGCTTCTTCAAACGGTCCTCCAGAGTGATTTTAACAGGCTCTGAAGCCTTTTCCTTCTTGGAGTCGATCAGTTTATCCATGATGCTCTTTTTGCGAGCCTTACGGGCCTCTATGCGAGCCTTAGAAGCGGCATATTTAGCCTCCTCATGAGCTTTCTTTTCAGCCTTCTTCTTTGCTTTAGCATCGTCTTTTGCTGCAGCAATTTCTGTATTTTTTACAGCAGCCTTAGACTCTTCCTTCTTAGCTGCCTCAGCCTTAACTGGTGTAGTTCCTATCTTAGCCTGAACCTTCTTGAGGTTCTTCTTGTTATTCTTCTTTGACATAATTTTGATAATTTAATGTGTTAATAATGTTATTTTTAAGGCAAGGGATTCCTTATTTGTGGTTCGTGTAAGCCTCGATCTTACTCCTTTCGGCGACCCTTATATTTGTCTCGAACCTATAGCATTTAAGCTGCAAGATCCATCTCGAACTTATCTGCAATAGTATCCTTAATCTCAATAGAAGTCTCATTGTTAAACTTCTCAAGATTAGCGTCAAACTTATTTGCTAGTAGTTGTTGCTCGTGAATAAGCTGAGCAATCTTAGCTGAGGAGAATACCTCACGCTTAGGCATAGCCTTCAATCCCTTTTTTGCCTTAGTTGATGGATCAAGTGTCTTGATCATCTTAAGTTGTGCTATTGCCTCTTTTGCCTCGCATGCTGCGAAAATACTATAGTTATTTGTCTTCTTAAAATCCTCATAAGAGAATGTAGTTGTACCTGTATTAAGAGCTACCAAAATACCCTTAATCATAATACGCTTCTCGCTAAGCTGTACAATCTGGTTATACAGGCTCTTGAGATCTAAGCCAGAACCCTGCTTTGCTGCAATTGCCTTCTTAGACATGAGGTTCTCTGCTCGAATAATTCGCCAATACTTATTGATAGTGATATCAATGTTCTTACGAATTGTAATGATGTTTGCTGAGTTCAATTTAATTGATTTCTTATTCATATAGTTTGATTAAAATTAAACAATTTACTTGAATCAGCCATTTACCTAGTTCCTATATTACATATAACTGTAATAAAGAATAAAAGACACCCATTGGCAATCCTGCCCCGCAGGGCGGATTACCTATTCTCCGCAGAGAATGTTTAAGGATGCCTTTCAATATAAACTAATAATATCGTCTTTGTATTTCGTTATAAACAATAACGGCAATACCATGCATGAATGTGTACTCTTCTGCTCGCAGTTCATACACCATTCCCGCAGGAATGTTTCTGTTTATGGCATTACACGTTTAGCGTTTACAATTCCGTACTCCAACTCAATCATTGGCTTACCTATGCAGTCTTTAACATGCAAAATTTCTTTACGACCATTGATATTGATAACAATTTTATCAGGAAACTCTTGCTGAGCGTTAAGCCTTGGCCCTGACACCCGGGACCCCGCAGGGTCCGCTCCTACGCCATCAGCAATGCTAGAATTCTGACATACTTTTGTTGCAACATCATACAGTCGTTCTACGACCCAGTTAAAGTTTTTGTCTTTAACTCCTTTCATCACAATTTCTTGTGATAGTCCTTCCATAATGGCTTTTTGGTTAAGCCCTGTGGAAAGACTCACTAGTGCATCCCATACCTTGAGAGCGAAACTCTCAAATGGTAAGGTTTGCTCGCAGCCGATTATCTTGTTCCAAAAATGGAATCTGGTTGAACCAAGAGTAATACTACCATCATCGTTAATGGTATAGATTTTGTATTTCTCTGTATGGTCCAACTTTTCATAAACGGCTGCTTTAATCTTCGGTTCGGAGAGCATTACAGCAATAAGCTTAACACTCTTCTCAGTTAAAACAGCCTCCATGAATCCTATGCGATCTTATCAGCTGGTTTTGACTCTGCCTTCTGGCGCTCGTAGTCAGCAATGATCTTCTCATTTGCTGAGATGGCAGATACACACTGTGCCTTAGCCTTCTGCAACTGCTCGATCATGGCGTCAAGACGAGCTATCTCACCACGGTTGAGGTCGTTAAGAATGCCACCCAAATCCTTAGGATCTGAGAACACAGCCTTAGAATTCTTGTCCTTGAGAGCGTTCTGGACAGCCTCTTCAGTGGTCTCACCAAACTTGGTGCTATTCTCACCGAGAGGAATATCGATCTGGTTGTCGGTGCCCTCATTGAGACGGCAAACAACATCACCGATTGCGTTCTGTTTTGTTGCCATAGACTCAATCGTGATATAGCCGATCGAGAAGCGACGAGGCGAACGATTGAGTACAAGGTTTACATTGGAGCTCTGCTTAGCCTGCTCCAAAACCTTGTCATGGTCTGGGTTGAACATACGTGTCTGGGGGGTGAATACATCCTGACCAAACATTTTCGCACCGAGCATGCTCAGTGGGGTACGATTTGATTTAATTGTAGTTTCCACGATGTTTACATTAATTTCTGACATAATCATATCCTTTTTGATATCGTTATTGATTAACTAACGATATGATTGAAAAATATGGTGTATTTTGGCTACACCTTTGCCGTTGTTTATTGAATAAAGCAACGCTGATACGAAGATACTCGGTTACTACTTTGCTTACTTAGTTTCCTAAAGGAAGTTCTACTATTGTAGACGCTTTTATCTAGACTTAGCTGCACTTTCCCTATTACGACAATAGGATAATAGGCTTGCAGCAGGAATTGCATACGTATGATGCAATTAGCATTTACTGGTTTATCCAGGCCCATCGTCTAAAGCTTTGAATGCTTCCTTTGCATAATCAAATGCTGAACTGTTTTCTGCTATTTTGTTCACGTTTTTTCTAACTTAACTATTCTAATCTTCGTTGGTGAAATTTTGCAGAGCAACTAACACTCATAGAATCTTAGAATTCTTATAACCCACGAAAATATGTAGAATCTCGGTCGTATTTCCCTTACTATACTTACAAGATATTCCTACACGATTGTTATTAAAGCAGATTGTCTCTACTGCTAACTTAGAAGCGACTGTCAGCTAGGTCTCCTTACTGCGGTACTCGGCTTATGGCATGTACCCAGCGGTTGGTTATCGGAATGTCTCAGGATCAAACCCATCACAGACTTTACGGCTTTTTGTATCTTTGCTGATATTTGCAATTTTTCTGTACCGGTATTACTACCTCCTATTTATAGTGCACGAATATTGGGAATTCAACCCATACATTTCATCTTGTCACCCACTTATAACGTAATATACATGTATAGAGACAGTATACACATATAATATACACAGTCGTTTTACAACATAGATATAAGCTGCCCATCAATTTCCTGTATTGCTTCGAACCTTTATGTTTACATATACTGTTGCGCAGCATACTTTAGCATGGTTGGCATATCGGTTGGCACTCGATTTCTTCACCTCAAGCCCTTACTTACAACGTAAGATACACTCTATGAAGGGACATCAATTTTTGTTAAACATGTTATCTTTTAAACTTTCTAGGTTTTCATAATTTATATCTCTTGCATACAACATACGCATACATAATATACCAGCTTACTACTCTGTAGAGACTATATAATATTGTATGTCATAGTGCAAATAAACTATTAGTCTAGATCGTTTTGGATGAAAGTGGAGGTCAAATGGTCCTGGATGGACATATCTCGAATCAACTTTCTACCTGATTTGCTATTTCTTATTCTAGGATAGCCTCCATCAATTTTCTTTGACTGTAACGGAGTCATCGATCATAGTCTCATGAACGATTTAATTTTCATGGAAATTGGCTGTACATTCGGATTGCCTAACACCCTAATAATACAACTGGAATAGATTTTCACCGCGATCTTCACCCGCGTACGATACTCCCGTAGAGCTTCGATTAAGGGGCTGCCCAACCCTTGCGCTTGTTTTACTTTTATATACCGCATAAACAAGAAAAGCCTGGCGGTCTACCATGAGCTCAGACGTCTTACACCTCATCCCTGGCACCCCTTCAATGGAGTTGTGACGAATCGAACGTCAAGGACTATATGCCAACGTATTCACCATACGTCCCGTGAGTATTATCCTCACGATATTGCGTCTTAGATAATTTTTTCGGCCTTTATACTAGCTTTGGACACTAGAAACACTACCTACGGCTTAATAATACTTCTATATTGTTTGGGATATCCTCGGTTCTTCCAGCACCATGCACCATACCATGTATGCAATTCTGTTCACCTACTGGGGACCAATATAGTTCGTCTCGTGTAACGTTTGTATATGCTTAGTATTATCACATATAATTACGATACGGTTCAATATGCCCTTCTTGGGACTTATGCGTTTGTAATTACACTGCATCTTTTAAGGTGCATTCAGCCTCATCCAGCTTGTCTCCAGACGGTTCTCACAAGTCCAGCTGTGCAATTATAGGAGCTGATACAACGCTTCTCCTACCTATACCAAACGGTTTCAATGTTTGATACATTTCATCCTACCTTTTGAGTGATCTCGCCCTGCAAGACAGGGTTAACATATTCTCGGATCAAGTTTAATATTGAGTTTTTCTTCTAGCTCCTTCGCGGGGGATGTTCCAGAATAGTACGTAGACTAATGGGATCTACTATATGTACTTACCCAATTATAGTGCATAGGGTTCTTATGTTTACTTATGCACATTGGAGGCGATTTTAATATAATCATTGAGCTCTCCCTTACGAATGGTAGAGTTGTGATTAGTGGAGTCGACCTTTTCTCCAGGTTCCATAATATACAGAAGTGGTACATACGACGTATCTGTCTTCTTAATTACGGTGCGTTTAACAATTACCTTTGCAGGTAACTGTTTATGGTTACAAGGTACAGTCTTTTCTACCTTAACGGTATCATGAACTGTATCAGGATTAGCACGATTCACTTGACCAAACAAATGGTCCATTGGTTGCTGTACAGTAGATGCTGCTACTGTCTGCACTGTCGTTGGAAGGGGAACATTCTTAAGATCGGCAATATTCATGCCGATAGTAAGAAATGCTGCTCCTAACAACGTGATCACTAATTTTTTCATACTTTGATAGTTAAATTATTTGCGTTCACTTTGCCATTGGATGTCAAAGGCTCTTTTAATGCGACCAACTAGTTGTGAACCAGTTTTCTTAATTGGCCGTATTA
>ERZ1023670.5-NODE-5-length-101117-cov-84.937563_pt1 | contig 101117 bp, 122 predicted proteins | sample MGYA00380342_ERZ1023670 | MGnify/ENA primary metagenome ERZ1023670 (study PRJEB33179, sample SAMN07448984) | human gut metagenome | biome: Human-gut; feature: Human associated habitat; material: Faeces | host: Homo sapiens | place: India: Bhopal | collected...
TAGTAGATAGGACTTGAACCTATAACTGCTGCATCCCAAATGCAGTATGCTACCTATTGCATTACTACTATATTAAAGCGGAGAGCAGTATACTCGAAATACACTCATTAGTGAGCACACAATTTAGCAGATTGGTTTCTAGACCTCTAGAATTTACTCTCCATTGCAGACTATGAGGGAATTGAACCCAGATTTCTGCCTTGAGAGGGCAATTACCTAACCATTAGTAGATAGCTCTATATAGTAGGGCCAATGGGATTTGAACCCATGTGACAAGGTTGAAAACCTTGCATCCTTACCACTAGATGATGGCTCCATATACCTCTTTAATCTTTACAGATTAAGGAGGTTAATCAATATAAACAACAAACAAACAACTAACTTTCTAGTTGCCTCTAAAGGATTTGAACCTTTACTATAAGTTCCAAAAACTTATGTGCTAACCATTACACTAAGAGGCATTGTTTATTAACTGGATGCAAAGGTATAAATAATATTTGAAACTACCAAATTTTTCATTAACTTTTTTCATACTATAAGTAAATTATTTATTTTTAGAGAAATTTTTAGAAAATTTTTTTGAAATTTTTTTGAAGTTTGGTATTTATGGAAGTGGGGAATAATCTATAACAACACCCCACCCAGCTTTTGGAAATGGGGATAGTCCCCTAGGGTCTTTGTTGGAGTATCTAATCTCAGCATGACTCTAACATACTTTTGATATTAATTTAAAACCTCTCACTGTATAGGTTAAGTGATACTCATATTATGGCAACAACAGCAACAACAGTAGGTATCAAGAACTCATGGTCACTCATCTCATTTGCCAAGTCTCACGGCAGAATGAAAGTAGCTCCCTTTATCAACAAAGAGACAGGAGAGAACTTCAAGAGCTGTGCATTCCTCAGCTCTGAGGGAGAAGTCACATTGGTGGCCTTCAGTAGTAAGCTTGGAGAATTGACTCCTAAGCAGATTGCTGCACAGAAGGATGACCTTCAAGTAGTTGAGTTGAAGAGTGGCAGCTACAAGCTGTGCAAGGCAGGTCATGACACTTGGGAAGATGTTGACCTTGGCATCTAACAAAAAGGGAGAAGCAATGCTTCTCTCTTTTTTCTTGAGTCTAATCTTAAAGTACCCTTCTTATCCTTTGATTATTAATTTAAAGCTTTGCAGTTGCTCTAGTGTGGAACTGCCTATTTTATGGAAATTCTTGCTAAAGTCAGAACATCTGGTATTTATCTCAAAGGAGATAAAGAAGTAGAGGCTGTTGCTAACTATATGTGGAATAAACACCATGTGTATATCTATAGTGATAAAACTCCCACAGAAGTAGTAAATTTTGCATGTAATTTCTTAATGAAATATCATGCAGATGCTGTTCTTATGAAGCACAATGACAGCATTTTCTACTATCCACTATTTAAGTAGAGTAGATTCTAGTACTAGAATAGGAAAATAAATCTTCCTATTCTTCTGAAATTCTAATCAAACAACACTCTTTCTTTCATTTGATATGAAAAAAAGTATTATCCTTTGCATCTTGTTCATCATGATGGGCATGATTGTAGGCTTTGTAGCAGGGCATAGTGTTGCTACATCTGAATCAGTTGAATATCTTGAAGCTTATGATGCCTATAATAAGGCTACTGAAGAACTTCTTGATACTCTAAACAATCAGTATGATTGGGTTGATGCTTTTGACCCTTGTGATTACTATGATTCTAGAGCTAAACTTGATTCTCTTCTTGAAAAAAGTAAATAATAACCAAAGCTCTTTCAGTCTGCTCTAGTGTGGAGACTGTATTTACAATGAAGAAATTAACTATCACCAAGGTTACTGTTTCTGATTCTAAAGTAACTTTAGCTTTCAATCATCTTACAAAAGATGACCTTCAGAGAATTATAACAGAAGAAAGAATCAATCGTAAAAGAGCATTAAAAATAGCTGCTGTTTATGGTCTAGAAGCAGAAGTGAGAATTTGCATGGACTTAGTAGGTATGACACCTACTGAAGCATTAGCTGAATGGGACTTGCTTTAATAAAGCAACATCTAGAATAAAGAATAGTGTGAGGCTTCCTGCCTTGCACTATTTTTTAAACCCTTTTCTTTCTTTATATATTTCTTTCTTTTAGGAATATATAAATTAATAATAAATAATAGTTTCTTTCTTTTGGTTCTTTTCTTTCTTAGAGCAATCTTGTTAGGTTTACACAATGCAAACTATTGTATAGAATGAAAAAGTTATGCTATATTAATAGTGTCAATAATGTAACATTAAACTAACCTAATCACTAGAATAGCTTAGTGTGCTAAGCTTGTATTGTATTAAATTCTAATCTAAACAGAACTCCACCTATATTTTGATAGAAAAAAGATTAATCAGAAGTTAGCTGTTTCTGATAATCTAAGTTTAGTATTGCAGCTAGGTAGCATAATACTTTAATTTATGCAGTAGTCCTGAAATGGATAGTTTATTATGGCTAATACAGCTCAGAATGTAGGTATTAAGAACTCTTGGTCTTTACTTTCTTTTGCAAGAGCACATGGTAGAATGAAGGTTGCTCCTTTTGTTAATAAGGAGACTGGCGAAGCTTTCAAGTCTTGTGCTTTTGTTAACTCTGATGGTGCTACTACTCTTGTAGCTTTCAGCTCTAACCTTGGAGAGCTTACACCTCGACAGATTGCTGCTCAGAAGAACAGCTTGCAAGTTGTTGAGCTTGAGTCAGGAACTTTCAAACTTTGCAAGCAAGGTAGTGGTTCTTGGGAGGATGTAGACCTTGGTCTTTAAGATTTAATATTGGGAAAGATGGTAGTTAAGCAAATTAGCAAAACTATCATCTTTCCCATTCCAATCTATCTTTTTCTTCTACAAAAATCTTGCAAAAATAGCTAATATATAACTATTTTTACTGATTTAAAGATAAAGACCATGATTTATCTACTTCAAAAATTTATGCTAGGATTGCTAGAAATGGCAATATTATGGCTAACCTATGCAATATTTATAAAGTATATAATGCAAAACAAACAAAATAAACAATGAAAAAGTTCATTTTCTGCTTGTTTATGGCTTTATTAAGTTATACAAGCTATGCTCAAGTAGCAAGAGAAGGTAATACTTTTAAGTCTACAACTACTCAAACTACAAAGAGTGAAGGACAGCAAACTAAGTACACTTGGGAAGATAAGAAGGGTAATAAATATCCTATCTATATTACCAAGAGTGGTGCAGTTTATGTTCATAGAAAATCTGCAAAGACAGGTAAAAACTATAAACAATATCTCTCAAAAGAAATAAAAGAACAGATACATAAAGAATTAAACTTTAAGAAAGTATGAATACTAAGTTAGTTCTAAAGGGTATATTACTATGGATTACAACACTCATGGTATTACTCTCTGTTTGTAGTATAGATAGTATTGCAGACAAAGGTTATGGTTGGTTCTTTGGTATAATAGTATTAAATATCATACTTATTTTAGCTTGTTTTGATACTATTACCGAAGAAGAATTTAAAATAATATCAGGCTATAACTTACTGTCTAAAATGCTTAAACTAGATGAAGATTAGGTTTTAGTTATATAAGTTAAGATTGTTATTAGGACATGCTATTACTGTGAAGTAGTAGCATTAGGGTCTATAGCTCAAGTGGTTAGAGCAGCACACTCATAATGTGAAGGTTTAGGGTTCAAATCCCTATTGACCCACGCTGGTTTACAATATCTAATAAGTTTCCCCGAAGTACATTAGAATAACTCCACGGAGCTAATGTAAGTCTTCAAAATAACTTGGTGAAATGATATATCCTAGAGGCTTCTCACTGATGCTAAAGTGATATTAAGCTACATAACAAGATTAAAAAGAATACAAGATTATGAAAGTAGAAGTTTTATTAAAGGTAGACATTTACAACCTTGACATTAATCCTCTTCTTAAGAAGTATCCTACACTAAGAATGTACTTATCTGAATTTAAAAGAACTAAAGATGGTATGTTCATCTCTCCTGCTACACTCATTAGAGTAGAAGGAAAAAAGGATACTGTAGACTCAGACTCTATTGATTTAAGAAATGCCTTATTTGATTGGAGTTTCAATGAGAATTATGACTTTGAAAGAGAACATCCTACTGAAGGTAAAATCCGTGAAGTAGGAGATGCCAAGAATTTCTTCAGCGAACATCCAGAAGGGTTTAAATTCAAATTTTACAAACTCTGTGAGTTATGAGAAATAGAATTAACACCTCTAAGATTTGTAATTCAGATAATTATGAATCTTCTGTTAGAGCACACAAAAATATGCTCAAAAGAAACCATACTGAATCCTATGTAGTAGAAATCTCTAAAACAGTTGTTACTAAAAAGAGATATTATACTAAGGTATTTGGTAAAATAGTTAACATTGAAGAATTAGAACTCCCAATATATGAGGGGTTCACAATCTATACTTACTAATGAATCCATTAAATATTAGGTCAGGTTGGTGGGTATTCACAGATGAGCGCTTTGTAGCTTGTTATGATACAAAAAAAGAAGCTGTTGCTCATGTTGAATATCAAAAAGAAAAAATGCATTCAACTGCAAATTGGTATGTACAACATATTAAAATAAAGCATGAAGAGTATCAATGCTTTCCTTATAAATTTCGCTCATAATAAAGAATATCCTAAGCATGATATAAAACTGCTTAATTTTTACTAACTAAAAATAAACATTTAACAATGGAGACATTAAAATCACACGAATATGAGTTTAAGCAAGTTATCTCAAATCGTATTGCTCATTGTGATAAGCAATTACGAAAAAATATAAATAATATTGATTCTCGTAATGAATATATAATCCATTTTAATAATGGAGAACATTATTCAATTCCTGTAATTAGAGCATTAGAAGATGCTCTTACACAGAATATTGAGCAATGGGATTCTCTTGTATGGCAGCAAATTGTTCGTCAACTTTGGGAAGATAACAACAGAGATAAGAATTTGTTTTATATAGCAACAGAAGCTTTATTAGTAAAAGCATAATGTTTTAATCATGAGTATAATATAAAACTGCTTAATTTTTATGAAACATATAGATTTTAATATCGATACACAAGAAGAATTAATAAAAGCCATCAGATTGACATCAGGTGGTGTTGGAGTTGACCAATTTAAAAATTCAAAAAACATTTTTGAATTTATTGAATGGTATATGCTTGAACTTCTTTATCTTTCTAAAGAAAGACAAGAAATTGGTAAAAAAGTCATTAATAAAATTGTTGATGAATTTTTAAAACCAGTACAAATAATGTCAGATTTTTCTAATTAATAAACAAACAACAAAACTATGGAAATTAAAAACTACACTGGTAATGGAAAATACAGAGATTCTAACAATAAAAGACATCTTTGTAACGCACATTTGTCTTATAAAGGACGTAGTATTATCATAGATTATGAATGGATTTTACATGCTTATGATAGTACTGATATTGATGAGGGAAAAGCTGCAAATCTCGTTCCTTTTGAAGTATATCCTTATGCAACAGATATTCATGTAGGATATGCAAAACTTGATACTAAATTTGGAAAGGTTGATTTAGCTGATTTAATTTCTAAATTAGATGAAGCTATTGAGAAAGAATCTGAGTTTTGTTAGCATATACTCTATTAAAAAGTAGCATCCATAGCTCAATGGATAGAGCATTGGTCTTCTAAACCAAGTGTTGTGAGTTCGAGTCTCACTGGATGCACTTAATTGTACATTTCTAAATGACACTCTAAGGGTTGTAGAGTGTAAAGAGCATGGTGAATCTAAAGTACTAAGCTAGCTAGTTACTTCTATAGCCATAGTGTGAAGAAGGAATAATAGAGGGCACACACTTAGAATAAAAAGCCCCAATTGTCCTTATAGTTCAATGGATAGAACACAAGTTTCCTAAACTTGGAATGTAAGTTCGAGTCTTACTAAGGACACAAAACAATAAACAAGAAACAAGAATAATAAATTAAACAAAAACAAAATGATAACAAGAAAAAGATGGACTGATGAGGAGAATAATATTCTAGTCCAAGCTATTACAGCTAATCCTCACAACATTCAAGAAGCTTGTAAACATGCTGCAACTAAGCTTGGTAGAACACCTAGAGCTTGTGTACTTCATTGGTATGAAGTCATAGCTCCTGCAAATAATCCAACCAAATTAGGTGTGAGTTTCTTAGCAGTAGGCCCTAAGACTATCTATAAAAATAGAAAGAATAGTGGAAGTTCTATTGCTAAACCAGAAAAGAATACACTATGGACTAAAATTAAGAAGTTCATAGGATTAAAATAGAACAATACTTCTCAAGTACATCTTAATAACTAGTACTAAATTAAATACCACAAACAACAAAATGAACAACAATATAAGCAACAAAAGAAAGGTAAGAACAATTCCCCTTTCACTTAGAGAAGCTGTATAATGGTATAATAGCAATAGTGCTATTCGTAGAGAATTAGCTCTTAAATTTTTGCTTACAAAACCATTAGAACTAACTATTAAAGGTGACAAAATAATTATGTCTTTTAAATAACCTCTAAGTTATAATAAGATAATTAGTTAGTGAAAATAGGGAGCAATACTACTCCCTATTTTTAAAACTTTAACTTATAAAATTAAAACAATGACTTCAGATAAATTAAACACTATTATTAATTTTTGTATTGAAAATCATGCAGAATTAATTCTTTCAGTAGAGAATTTAAAAGTATCTATTATTTTTAATGATAATAGATATATAGACACTTTTACTGATAAGAATTATCTTTATTTCTGGAACTATATGTTTAATCATTGGAATGTAATTCCTATTGATAGCATTAATACTATTCAAATTCAAATCAACTAATTATGGAAAAGAAATATAGAGTTTTTGATTCAGAAGGACATTTTGTTTCAAAGTTTGCTACATATAATGAAGCTCTTGGCTTTAAAATGCTTGCTAATCGTCCTGATTGGACAATTAGTTTAGCAAGAGAATATAAAAGAAAAGTTACTGATAAAATGAAAAAAGCAGTAGCTTTTATTGAATCAATAACACCATACGAATTTGATGGTAATATTGAAGAGTTTTCAGAAGTTTCAGATTTCATTGGCTCTTATCTTGATTATGCTAAAGAAATGGAGAATGAGTTACTAAGTTGTGGAGATGTAGCAATGGATTACTACGATTAAATCTTCTATAGAACAATTAAACAAATGCTAAAATATTTATTTGGTTTACTTTTAATGTTTGTTTGTAATATAGGTTATTCTCAAACATTAAAAGTGAACCTTACTTATTATCATCCTACTTATTCAAATATTACTGCTGATGGTAGTAAAATAAATAATCATCATTTAAAACAAAACAAAATAAAATGGTGTGCAGTAAGTAGAGATATTTGGGCTTTATTTCCTAAAAATTCTTATGATAAAAAAATATATATACAAGGATTAGGCTATTATTATGTTAAAGATAAAATGCACAGAAAATGGCATAGAAAAGTAGATATATTAATCCATCATTCTAATAAAGATAAAATAGAGAATAAACAAAACATTACTATTAAACTCTATTATAAAAGAAAAAGATGATAATTACATAGAATAAATATGACACGTGAAAAAGTAGAACAATTAATTGACTATTCTAAAGATTTAGGATTAGTTTTATCTATTCTATTTATGGAAAACGGAGTACAACAAGAAGAGTATGTTAACTTAAATGACCCAGCTCTTGTTGATACAGTTGTTGATGACAATGATAATCTTACTTTCTATGATGAGTTTGATAATCGTTGGATTACTATTAACATTGCTAAAATAGTGTATATAGTAATACATGAAAAAGTCATTTACTAAAATCATCACTAGTTAAAAATTAAATTATGAACAGACAACAAGCAAAAGAATTATTACCAATTATACAAGCATTTGCTGAAGGTAAGATAGTACAGTTTAAAAATGCTTTTGGAAACTGGGTTGACTGCTGTGATGGTGCATTATTTAACTATCCCCCAAAAGACTATCGCATCAAACCTGAACCAAAATATCGTCCATTCAAAAATAGAGAAGAATGTTGGCAAGAGATGCTAAAACATCAACCATTTGGGTGGGTAAAAGCATATCACGGACACTTTCTTATTACAGGAATTAAGGATACTAAAGCAACTTTTGGTATAAATGATAACTGGTTGGACCTTGACTATATATTTGGGGATTATAAATTTATTGATGGTACACCATTTGGTATTAAAGAATAAATGATATGAAAACATTAAAATTTAGTATAATTACTATATTATTATCATTTATAACTTCTTGTAATAATGGTAGATATTATATTCCCAATGATAAAGGAGTTGTTATTAGTATTGAAAAAGTTCAAAATGAGAATGAAGTAACTATTGCGATTATTAAAAACCCTAATCAAAAAGGTATAGAAATAGGAGAATACTACCTTACTTTTATAACACATAAACAATATAATATTAACGATACAATATATTTAAAAAAGTAAATTATGGAAGCAAAATATAATAAATTTCAACCTTATACTAAAGTTCTTGTTAAATCTAGAAGAACAGGAGAATGGTTTCCTGATATTTATCAGAGAATGTATAATAATCAACATTATGTAATTGGTGCTGACCACGGTTATAATGATGATGAAATTAAATTTTATCATGATATAAAATAAAGTAATATGGTAAAAATTTAAGATGATAAAAAATATTTTTTATGAATTACCCATTAATTATATATTTAATAGGAGTACTTATTAATTGTTACTTTGCTATTTCTACACTTAAAGATGAATACAATGCTGGTGATGTAATAACAATAGGTGACGTTCTTGGATGGATAATGCTATGTATAATGTCATGGATTGCATTATTAGCTTGGATATGTGTATATATTGGAATAATAAGTAATAAACCCTTATTTAAAAAGCATAAATGATTGTATTAATAATTTATCTTATATTCGTTGTAATTAATATAATTATAGGTTCAATCCTAACTTATATTGATTATAATAAAGGAGTGCCAATAACAGTAGGTATTATAGGTATTATATTAAGTTTTATAATTTTTTCTATTTTTGGAACAGCGTGGCTTATAGTGTGTACTTTTAATAAATATAGTGAAGTAGTAATATGGCAAAAGAAAAATAAATAAGTATGAAAAATTATCATATATGGGTAGCTTTTAATAGTAAAGGTTATATTTTAGGAATGAGTGTAAATAAAGGAGCATTAATTAAACTATTTCCTAATTCTAACTTTAAACATGTAAACTTTACTAATAATAGTGTATTAAGACATGATGATTTAATTAATATATAACAATAAAAATAAACTAAAATGGAAACAAGAAATATTTCACTAACACTTGAAGAAGCTAGAGAATGGTATAATAGTAATATTATTCTTAAAGACGTTGCTCTTAAAGCTTTTACTAAAGAAGAATTAGAAGTATCTTCATTTAAAGATATTAAATCTTTTAAAGATGCTTGTAAAGCTCTTAATCTTTGTTATAACGATGCTATTTTTATTGCAAATTATATAAGTAAAATTAGCAGAGCTTCTGCTGCAATGTTCAAACTAAATATTATTAGAAAAGCACTTAATTTAGGTCAAACATTAAATTTTGCAAAAGAATCCGAAAATTTAAAAAAATCTTATATATATTATCCTTATAATCCAATTATTTCTGAAGATAAAGAAGGATTTGAAAGAAATTGTAAAGTAGGAAAATTTAAATGTGAAGGAGAAGAATACTATGTATTAGGAGGAGAAGCTGATTATTGTTCTAAGAATAATTTAGGTGGATTTAATTCTACGTTTGGTGTTGGTACCGGTAATACTAATTGTGGTTTTCTAGGTTGTGCTACTAAAGAAATTGCCCAACATTTTGGTAAATATTTTGGTATGCTTATTACTGAAGCTAAATATGGTGATTTACCAGGTTTTGAAGTTATTATTAATAAATATTAAAATTAAAAATAAATTAAATATAATATGAAATTTGTTATTGTTGATGCTGGTCAATATGCTTATGAAAATAATAAAATATCTCCTGAGTATATTGATAAGTTAAAAGGTATGTATAAGCTAGAGACTATTAAAGTAAACAAACGTAGTAAAGAATTAGAGTACACTATAATTACTATTAAGAATCTAGTTTCATTAGTGAAATTACAGAAATTAGTAGGAGAATTTATTATAGGTTTAGATTTATATTATCTACCAGAGGAAATCAAATCTATTGTAGATTCTACTATAGTTATTTATGATAATTATTTAGAATAAAATGGAATGTGATTTTATAGATGATTTTATGTTTTATGTTGTTGAAAATGATGATAGAATATACAATCATATAGAAGAGTTAGAAAGAGAATATGAAGAGTTACCTTCAGACTTTGACGAATAATAACTATAAAAAATAGATAATATGGAAACAAAAGAACTCAAAATACAAGTACCAGAAGGTTATGAAATTGATAAAGAGAACTCAACATTTGAGTGTATCAAGTTCAAACTTATAACAAAAGATATTACATATGCAGAAATATGTGATAAAATATTTAATAATAATATTTATAGCATAAATAAATATGGCAATATTAATCGTAATCGTATTGATGTAGATAGATTTGATTTGAATAATGCTACAAGTAGAAACCAACTTAAAAGAATATTAGCATTAAATCAACTTCTTAATATTGCTGAATATTATAATAGATTACATACTACAAATATTAAAAATACTGCAATTGAATATGATGGAGTAAATCAAAAATATTATACCAGTGGAATATCTATTAAGTATTTGCGTGGTATAAGTGCTGTTTTTAATAGAAAAGAAGATGCACAAGCAGTAATAGATAATCCTAATTTTAGAGAAATTCTTGATATTATTTATAAATAATATCATAAACAAAAACAAATGACAAAAAAAGAGATAGAATTAAAATCGAAACTTCGATACTATTATATAAGATGTAAAAAACTTGAAAAAGAAATAATTAAACTCAAATATAAATTAAATTGGGCAGAATATCCTGATTAAAATAATAAAATTATGAACATAGTAGAAATATTGAAGTATTGTCCTAAAGGTACTAAATTGTATTCTTTAGTTGAAGGTGAAGTTACTTTAGAAACAGTAAAAGATACTGAACTATACTCTATTGAAGTACTTAGAAAAGATGGAGTAAGTAGTGCTTACACAAGAGATGGTTTATTCTTTGCAAAAAATAACTTGAATGGAGACTGTGTCTTATTCCCATCTAAAGAACAAAGAGATTGGAATAAGTTCAGACTTCCTGTAAAGAGAGGTGATATTATGATGAGTATAGATGGTAAATGTCCATTTATTGCAACAGGTGAAATGGATAATAACTCACCAAAATATATATGTGGTATTAATTCATTAGGTGGATTTCAATTAAGTCTTTCTAATGGAGGTTGGACATCAGAATTTTATATTCCAGCTCCAGGAGAAGCTAAAAAAGAATTATTTATTAAGATGAAAAGAGCTGGGTATAAATGGAATGCTGATACTTTAGAGTTAGAGAAGATACCTAAATTTAAAGAAGGTGATGTATTAATTAATAAAAATACCAATAAACTATTTTTATTTACTGGAGGTATAATAAATGATGTAATACAAGGTTATCTTTTATTTGCTAATAATACATTTGAATCTTATGGTCTTCCAATTTCATCTTTTAAATTAGCTTCTTCAGAAGATAGAGATAAAGTTTATTTCACTTTAGCTAAAAAAGGTTATAAGTATGACAAAGAACAACATAAAATTATAAAGCAAACATTTAAACCATTTGATATGGTATTAGTCAGAGATACACCAAGTCAGAAATGGTCAATAAATCTATTTTCTTATTATGATGAAGAAGATGAAGAATATCCTTATGTTTGTTTAAATGAGCGTTATTCTTATTGTATTCCTTATGAAGGTAATGAACATCTTGTAGGTAAAACAGTTGATACACAAATAATATGGAAGTAAATATTGAAATAACAGAAGGCTGTACTAGTTATTCTTATTTAATTAATAATATTGAATGGTTAGATTATATTGATAATAAATCTGAACATTATGATACTTTATTTCTTGATGAAGTATGTGATAAATTAATTAAAGAAATAACAGAACAATATCAACTTCCAAATTGGATTGTATCATATCTTTATGATGGCTGCTATGAAACAGCATGCGAGCAAAATACTTTTATAAAACTTGTTCAAAATAATAAGAATACAAAAGAAGAATATTTAGGCCATTGTGAAGAATGTGGTGACACTATTCATAAATGGACTCTTAAACTTGAAATAAATCATGATTAAATTTAATTTTTGATGGTTATAAAATGTCAATTTGTAAAATTAAAAGACTAGATAATAGTAAATAGTCTTCTAACATTATAATAAAAAAGAATTAAAATTAAATATATAAAGAATTTAAAAATGGAAACAAACAAAAATCAAACATCTATTATTACTGAAAAGGGTATTAAGAAAGCCCTTAAAGCATTTAAGTCATCTTATGAACAAAACAAGGAAAAGTACGAAGAAAAGGGTATTAAAGTTGAGGATGTAGTAAGTCTTACTGAGAGCTTCTCTGGAAAGAATGCTTTTCTTGCAACAAATGTTATCCTTTCTGTGATGGTGGCTATGCCTCCAAAAGACTTTATAGTACTTATGGAGACAGCAAAGGAACTATCTAAAGTAAAGTTCCTTGAATCTATGAAAGAAATCCTTGAAAAGAAAATAAAGGATATAGACAATGACATTAACAATTAATTTATGGTAGAACCAAAATTGAGTCTTACCTTAGTACTTCCAGGAAGTATTATGGTAAGCCAGCAGGCGGCTGAAAACAAACCAAAAGAGTTAACTGAAGAATGTAAAATGTTCTTCAAAAGTAGTAAATCAAAAAAGAACAAGAGTTCAGAAGTTATTACATTTAGGGTAAGAAAGTCAATACCTGCAAAACAGGTATTAAAAATGTCTAAAGAGGCTTATGAAGCTATGCTTGAAGAGCCTACAAATCCTAAATATAATAAAGTTGTTGCTAAAGTTAAAGGCAAACTCATTAGAGTGTGGGATACAATGTCAGAAGATGCTAGAATCAAAAAACATTGTGAACTTATTGCCCATGATAGAGATGCTATAGACTTTAGTTATCATGTTCTTGGGGATTAAAACAAAGAGCTTTGTAGGTTAAATCCTACTTAGCTCTTTTTCATGTATAGTAATGAAATTATGAAGATATGGGTTATAATAATACTCATAATATACGCGATGGTCCTATTTAATCATTATAAGCCATCAATAGATATAATAGTACAAGGTAAAAGGTATAGGGTGTTACTATGGTATAATAACTATAAGTCAAACTATCCTAATAAACCTACAGTAGTAAGAAATTACATACAACTATTTATAATATGAGTAAAGGAAAGAAGTACAAAATACCCCATAAGTATCTCAGCAAATATCCTATGAGGAAAGAAACTAGATATAAGGTAATGGGAGGTAAAAATGGCGAAAAAGCAAAATTTAAGTACTTTAGACACAAAAAACTCTGGAAGACCTTAGAAGGTCATGTATCTATGAGGAAGATGGTGACTAGGTATATTTGGTTTTGGGAATAATAATATGAGAAAATTCATTATCAAGATAGTATGTTTAGTGCTAGGTCTATTCATAGCACTAAATGCTGTTACTCAATTACTTACCATGAGTAACACAGTTGCTAACATTGCAGGAATTGTATTGTTAATAGTAACTATATGGATAGGTGTAGAAATAATAACTAAATTAATTAAAACAGGAGAAAATGAAAAGTAAATTAATTATGTGCCTTATGGCAGTATTTACCATGTTAGGCATGTCCTCATGTTGTTATGAGAGAGTAGATGCAGGTTGTGAGGGTATTAAGGTAAATCTCTATGGCTCTGACAAGGGTGTAGATGATGTATCTTTGGTTACTGGTGCAGTATGGTATAATCCATTTACTGAGCAAGTATATGAGTATCCTACTTATGTCCAGACAATAGATTATCCTGCTTTCACAATTAATGCAAAGGATGGCTCAGAGTTTAGTATTGACCCTACTATTTCATTGAAGATTGTTGATGGTAAGTCACCTCAAGTATTCAAGAAGTATAGGAAGGAACTTAATGATGTTATCAATGGAACTCTCTTTAACTATGTAAAGGATGCCTTTAGGATTCAGCTCAATAAGTACACTACTGATGAGATTGTATCAAACAGAGATATGGTAGAGAAAGCTATTGAAGCACATTTGTCTAAAGCACTGCTTAAAGAGAATTTTCAGCTAGAACAGCTTACTTCAGGATTGAAATATCCTAATTCTATTGTAGAAGCAGTTAATGCTAAGAATGCTGCTATTCAAAAGGCACAAAAGGCTCAGAATGAGCTTGCTGTAGTTAAGGCAGAGGCAGAGAAGAAGGTAGTTGCAGCTCAGGCTGAAGCAGAAGCTAATAAGCTTAGAACACAGGCTTTGACACCATTGATTCTTAAGCAGCAGTGGATTGAGAAGTGGGATGGTAAACTTCCTATATATGGTAGTTTGCCTACATTGTTTAAAGGTATTGAGTAATTATGATTTGGGTTATAATTGGTTTAATATCCTTTATACTCCAGATGTATGTACTAAAACATACTTATACACTTACAATAAAAGGTGATATATACTTTGACTGGGAAAGAGCTGAAAAGATAGGTATTCCATTATGGGTAGTATTTATCATGCTGATTACTAGTATTATACCTTTTGCTAACATAGTAGAGTTCATTGCATTTTGGGTTGTATGGCTAAAGTACTACTTCGACCCTGAAGTATGTTGTAGGAATGATTGGTACACATATTGGAGATTCAAGGATAAATTCTTTTCAAGAAAGATATGAGAAATAAATGGTTGAAAGCACTCATTATAGCAGCTACAGTAGTGCCGTGGAGTATAGTAATTGCATTACTCTTACAAGTTAAGAGTATAGTTTCTCAACAGTCAAAGGTTAAAACTGTTTCTGTAATAAAGATAGCTAATACCATTATTAATGAGCAACCAAAGTTCTTCTCTCAGACCTCTAAGAAAGGTCTGGAGGAGGCTTTGTCTTATTATGGTTTAGAGCATAAAGATATTGTCTATACTCAAGCTATTCTTGAAACAGGTTTCAAGCATTGGACTGAAAGTATTGTAGCTTATAAAGAATGGATTCAAAAGAAATATCAACCTCCCTGATAATTACTATGCTTTTATTGAAGAAATAAACTATGCAGAAGAAAAGAGTTATACAAGATTATTAAAAGAAATTGTAAAGAATATAAAAGATGACAAGAGAAGATATATTGAAAGAAATTCTTTCACTTAAAGGAAATAATTGGCTACTTGAATTAGCCACTGGTACAGGAAAGTCTAGATTAGCTCTAGAAAAAGTTAAATCATCAGGAGGTAAAACTCTATTGCTTGTAGTAAATAGAAATGTTCATAAGCAGAATTGGGCTGATGAAATTAAGAAATGGTGGCCAAACTGTAATATGGAAATCACTATGACTACTTATGTTTCTCTTCCTAAATATGCAGGAAATTATGATTGTGCTATATTTGATGAGTGCCATCACTTATCAGAAAGATGTAGAGAAGCTTTATGTTACTTTGACATCAAGCATAGTGTACTTTTATCAGCAACAGTAAGTAATAAGTTAAAAGATGAATTAATTGAAGTATTTGATGATTTAACATTATATAAGAAAAGCTTAAGGGATATAATAGATGAAGATATTTTACCAGACCCAATAGTATATATGTTACCATTAAATCTTAGAACTGACTTACCTACAGAAGTTATTTGGAAGAATCCTAAAGCTAAAGGAAGAATAATAGAATCTTCTTGGGCTATGAGGTGGAGTTATATGAAACAAAAGACTAATCCAGTTAAGATTTATTGTACTCAAAAGCAATATATTACTGACTTGGATAATCAAATTGAGTATTGGAAGAAAAGATACTTAAGGTCAAGAAATGAAATAGCTAAAAACAAGTGGCTTAGACTATGTGGTGAGAGATTAAAGTGGTTAAGTGATAAGAAAACTCCTTATGTACAACAAATCTTGTTGCATCTTGGTGAGCATAGAACATTAATATTTTGTAACAGTATTGAACAAACAGAAATGCTTGGAGAATATTGTATTAACAGTAAAAATAAGAAGTCTGTGGAGTATCTTGAAGCCTTTAATAAAGGTAAGATAGACCATATTACTGCTTGTAATATGCTCAATGAAGGAATGAATCTTGTAAATTGTCAAGTTGGTATTTATGCTAACTTAAATGGCTCTAATACTATTGTATTACAAAGGATGGGTAGATTACTTAGGCATAAGAAACCTGTTCTTATTGTTCCTTATTTTGTAGGTACAAGAGAAGAAGAACTAATTAATAGAATGCTTGAGAACTATAATCCTGAGCTTGTTACTGTAATTAATGATTACAAAAAAATTAAGATATGAAATTAACTATAGACCAAACTATTCTTGATAAGAATGGTTTAACTCTAGAAGAGTTTTTGGTCTTGTATCTTGGTGCTAAAGATGTAGATATTGAGTCTATTTCACAATCATTGATAGCTAAAGGTTTAGCTGATAAAGATTTATTCTCTAATGGAAGAATAGTTGTAAGTGATAAAGTGAAAGACTTAGTATCTACTATCTCTATAGACTCTGATAAGAATGTCATTGACAAGGATTCTGAGTTTACAGAATTAGCTACTAAGTTACGAGAAATTTATCCTGCTGGAAGGAAAGATGGAACTACTTATATGTGGAGAGGAACTACAGCAGAGGTAGCAAAGAAACTTAAAACTCTTGTAGTTAAATATGGATTCACTATTAATAAAGAAGATGTAATAAAGGCTACTAAAGAATATGTAAGTTCCTTTAATGGAAATTACAGATATATGCAATTACTGAAGTATTTTATACTCAAATCTGTAAAAGATGCTGATGGTAATGTAGATGTAAAGTCAGAGCTTATGTCTATTATTGAAAATAGTGGTCAAGTAAATACTCAAAGAGATGATTGGATGTCTACAATGGTATGAGTTACTATGATAGTGTTAAATCCTTCCTACTGAATAAAAGGCAAAGAGCCTTAAGTGGTTTATATAATTGTATACCATTCCCATTTCCTAGGTTTAAAATATTCTTACCTGGAACTCAAATGGGAAAGTATATAATATGTACTGCTAATCAGAAAGTGGGAAAGACTAAGTTCTGTGATTTTGTTTATGTCTATGAAACTCTATTCTTTATAATGGAACATCCTGAAGTAAAAGTAAAGATACTTTATTTCTGTCTTGAGGAAAGTCCAAGGAAGAAATATACTGAGTTTCTATGTCATTTACTTTATAGATTAGATAGGATAGAAATATCCCCAACAGAACTGGAAAGTACAGATAAAGACCATCCTGTATCTCAAGAAATACTTGATAAACTTGATTCTGAAAGGTATCAAAGATATATCAAGAAGTTTGAAGAGATGGTAGAGTATATTGATAGTGAAAAAAATCCTACAGGTATAAATAAGAAATGCAGAGACTATGCTTTAAGTCATGGTCATCTTAACTTCAAAGAAGTAGATATTAAGGAACTTGATGGTACTATATCTAAGAGAAAGATTGTAGACCCTGTTAATCCATATACTGCTGATGATTCTGAAGAATATAGGATAGCAATACTTGATAATACTTCTAACTTGTCTACTGAGAGTGGAATGAAAAAGATGGAGACTGTAGAAAAGATGTCAAAGTATTTTATTACTCTTAGAGACCAGCTTAACTTCACTATTGTATGTATTCAACATCAAGCTCAAGCTCAAGAAGGTATTGAAAATTTCAAACTCAATAGGATTAAACCATCTTCTGATGGTCTTGCAGATTGTAAGACTACTACTAGAGATGCTAATATGGTAATAGGACTTTATAGTCCATTTAAGTATGGTCTTACTGAGTATGAGAAGTATGATATTACCAAGTTTAGAAATCATATTAGGTTTATGGAAATTATTGAGGATAGAGACTATGGAGCTAATGGTAATATATGTCCTTTATACTTTGATGGTGCAGTCTCTTTCTTTAAAGAACTTCCTAAACCAGATGATTATGCAGGTATGCAGAGAGTATATGAAGTACTAGAAAGAAAGAAGAAAGCAAAGATGTCTAAGGTGACATTGTTAGCTTTTATGTTCACAAGAATAAATAAATTTATACACAATGATTCAATTACCAACAGAAAGAAGTGTAGTAAGTAATTACAACCCTAAACTACTCATTATAATGGGTAGACCAAAACAAGGAAAAAGCTCATTTATAGCAGCTATTGATGACAATCTTATTATTGACTTAGAGGATGGTTATAGAGCATTATCTGTAATGAAAATACAAGCTAGGTCAATGAAAGATTTGCAGGAAATTAAATCTGCTATTATAGCTAAAGGTAAAGAATTACACAAAGCTCCTTACAGGTTTATAACTATTGATAATGCTACTAGGCTTGAAGAAATGAGTATTCCCTATGCAGCAGAGCTTTATAGAAATACTCCTATGGGAGCTGGTTGGGGTTATTTAAAGGATAATAAAGGTATGCTTTATAAAGACCCTAAGACAGGTCAGCCTGTAATAGACCCTAAAGCTGATGTTAGGCTTTTACCTAATGGTAGTGGTTATCTCTACCTAAGAAAAGCTATCAGACAAATGATAGATATGTTTAAACCACTCTGTGAGACTTTAATCCTAGTTACTCATGTAAAAGATAAACAGATTAGAAAAGATTCTCAAGAAATGTCTGAAATGTCAGTGGATTTAGCTGGTAAAGCAGCAGATATTATCTGTGGAGAAGCAGATGCAATAGGATTAATCTACAGAGATGGAAATAAGACCTATATATCATTTGAAGGAGGAGATAATACAATAAGAGAGGCTAGATGCCCACATCTTAGAGGTAAAAAGATTCTAGTAGCAGAATCAAATGAAAATAATGAAGTAAAGTTTGATGCTTCAAAAGTATTTATTAACAATTAACAACAAACAAAATGACAAAGAAAGATTTTACAAAGTTTGAGTTGGCAAGAATGAAAAGAACAGCTCAAAATGTTGAGGGTTTCCTCAAGCAGAAGAACAAGTTGGAAGAAAAGAAAGCTAAAATTGAGAAGGAATTGGTAGGTATCAATGAGCAGATTGAACTTACTGATGCTCCTACTGTAGCTATGACTGGCTATCACACAGAAGACATTATTAGGAAAGTAGTAACTCCTACTGACCAAGTAGATAAGAATGGTAACATTATCAAGAAGGTTACATTTGAGTTTATCTATCCTGATACTATTATTCCTCCTGTAACTGATGTAGCTGAGGAAGAAGCTCCTGTTAATGTTGAGGAGACTACAACAAGTGATGTGGAAGAGTCAAATGAAGAGATTACAGATACAGCAGAAACAATCTAATAATAAACAACTAAATAAAATATAAATTATGGCAATTAGTAAAGGAAATGCCTCAAAAGAGGCTCAAGAGTTTAAGAGATATATTGGTGTTTGTCCAGTGTTTGTTAAGGCAGTAAATCCTAACAAGCTAGAGCATGAAAAGCTCTTTAATACTACCTTGGAAGAAGCTCCTGTTTATATACAGGACAAAGAAGATACTAATGGTAACTCTTATAAGAATGTAAGAATCAGTGTAGTAATGCAGCCTGATATAGAAAAGATTGGCTTTGAGATGCCTATTGTAACTATGCCTCTCTTTGTTACTAATCAGAAGCAATTTGGTGCTAAATCAGGTAAGTATAAGGTAGTAGATAAGTATGGCAGATTTACTTGGGCTACAGAATCTGAAATTCAGAGTAAAACTACTCCTACTTACACAGACAAGGAAACAGGAGAAACTAAGAAGTTTGATATTGATATGACTTCTGCTAGAATCTCTTATGTAGGTGAGGAAGAACTTACTGATTTTATTAGGACATTCTTATGTATTCCTGAAATCACTAAGTGGGACAATGATAAAAAGTGCATGGTTCCTAACAATGATGCTAAACCTGAGGAATGTGAATGTAGACTTGAAGTAAAATCATTTGAGAAGCTCTTTAAAGGTGATTTCTCAGATATTAAGGATACTCTTGGATTTCAGCCTAACAATAAAATAAAGGTTTGTCTTGGTGTAAGAACAGATGCAAACTCTGGTAAGTTGTTCCAGTCTGTATATACTAAGAAGTTTATGAGCAATGCCTCTACAAACTATAGCAAACTTGACAAGATGTTGCAGGCAGATGCAGAATATGCCGCTAAGAATAATAAGGTACTTAATACAGAGTATTCTGCCGAGGCAGTACATGAGTATTCTGTAACTCCTACCAACTTCTCTGCTGTTCCTGAGAATACACCATCAAGTGATATGCCATTTGATGGTCCTTCAGAGAATACAACTGACCCATTTGCATAGTAAACTATGATAGGTAAAGGTAGTAAATCAAAAGAACCTTATCTAAACTTAAGTAATTTAACTCAAGCTGATATTGCTGCCTACTACCTAAATATTAAGTCTATTCCTAGCTTAATACATAGTCCACTAAGACAAGATACTAAGCCTTCTTTTGCTTTATACTGTCCTAAAGGTACTGAAGTTAATTATAGAGATTTTAGTACTGGGGAATCAGGTACTATATGGACTTTATTAACTAAAATGTGGAATTGTAGTATTGCTGAAGCAGCTACTAGAGTATACAATGATTTAGGTGATAAGTCCTATGGTACTAAGGTTGGTGTTAGTAATTTTGAAGCAAGACATTGTAGAATAAATACTCAAATTGACCTTCAATGTAAGGTAAGAGAATGGCGAGATTATGACTTAGAGTACTGGGGTTCTTATGGAATATCATTAAAATGGTTAAAATATGCAGATGTATATCCTATATCTCATAAAATAATTATTAAAAATGATGTAAGCTATGCTTTTGGAGCTGATAAATATGCTTATGCTTATGTAGAACATAAAGAAGGTAAGGTAACTCTTAAATTTAATTTTGAGTGCCTTATAAGAAATTATAAGAGTAGAATCTCCCTAATCAAACAAGTTGTGATTGGTGCGAGTCCAATAATAGTCAAGCAATATGTGTTAGACTTCGTAAAAGTCAGGCTATTACAGGAGATGGCAACTTGCGACAGAAGCCTCATCTATGGTGACATAGATTTTGGTGATGACGAGCTAAATTGAAAACAATATAAAATGATTAGTATTTTCCGAGACTAGACAAAAAATACTAATAAGTTTAAATACAAAGTTTTATATTTCATAAATGCGTAGAGACTATAGAGGAGATACCTAAGTTTAAGTACACGAAGTATAGTTAATTAACAAACTATCACCTATCATTTAGGTATTACAATAAGGAGTGCGCATTACTTAAATATGGTAATAAAATAGTCCAGACCACAATAACTTAAAAAAGAACAAAAGTGTCTGAATAGTTCAAGATGTGACACCATAGGGTAGACGAGAACATTTTTAAGTTAGCTTGTGTAAAAGCAAGTGTGGTAGGAAAATTTACCAACCTTTTAATAAAAATGGCTATAAATGGAGTAATAAGCATGATAATTCTGTTATTAGTCTATGGACTAAAGTACCTAAAGAAGGAGAAAAAATATGTATATGTTCTTCCTTAAAAGATGCTTTATGTCTATGGGCTAATACAGGTATTCCAGCATTAGCTATTCAAGGTGAGGGCTATGGAATGAGTGATACTGCTATTAATGAACTAAAAAGAAGATTTAACAAAGTTTACATCTGTCTTGATAATGACGAAGCTGGCTTAAAGGATGGAGTTCATTTAGCTAGTAAAACAGGTTTCATTAATGTAGTAATTCCTCAATTCAAGGGTGGTAAGGACATCAGTGACCTATATAAGGTTCTAGGTAATAAGGAACAGTTCAAACAAATAATTTTAAATTTATTCAAATGAATAGAAAAGAACTTTATCAAAAGGTTAAGGAGCTTAACCTTCAAGAGGAGATTAAAAAGGAGTATGGTAATAACTATACTAGAGTAGGTAACACAGAGCTTGAAGCTATTATTGCGAAATACACAACTAAGACTCCAACTACAGAAGGAGTAAATGTTAGTTGTGGTAAAAGCTGTAAGGGTGATAAGCTTATTGAAGTCTTGAAGAAGAAACACATTCTTCTTGATTCAGAGGTTGCATATATTAACTCTTAACAAAGTACTAGGTGAGTGGGATTTAAGCCCTACTCACCTTTTTTATTTCACTAAGATATGATAATAAATGCAGATAAAGGCAATATAAAAGTTTTAGGAGATATCCGAGAATTTAAGACCTCAATAGACCCAAAGAATCTTGAATTTATTACCACATTATTGTCATCTAACTTATATTCTGACCCAGAACAATCATTCATTAGAGAGATTGTTAGTAATGCTTGGGATAGTCATGTAGAAGCAGGAACAACAGATACTCCTGTTATTATCAGATTTAAGTATAATACTAATAATTGGGAAGTAACTATTAGAGACTTTGGTACAGGTCTTAGTCCAGAGAGATTCCAAGAAGTCTATTGCAATATTGGAAGTAGTACTAAGAGAGAAAGTAATGAGTTCATTGGAGGTTTTGGTATTGGAAAGTACTCAAGTTTAGCTTGTACTAATACAGTATATATAACTTCTTATTATGAAGGTACAGCCTTTCTCTATGTCATGGTTAAAAGTGGAAATACAATTACCACTAACTTAGTAATGAAAAAGCCAACAGAGGAAAAGAATGGTGTTGAAGTAACTATCAAGAACATATCTAATATAGACCCATATAGGAAGGCATTAAGGTATATAGTTTTCTTTCCTAATGTTTATGTTGATGGTATTGATAATAAAATAAATAACACTAAACTTAAAAGATTTAATAACTTCGCTGTAGCTTCAGAGCCTATAGACACTAAGATTCTTTTAGGTAATGTACTTTATCCTTGCAACGATAAACTTCTATCTATTGAATCAAAAGACTTTTTAAGAAATATAGAATCTTCAGGAATTGTAATTAAGTTCAATGTTGGAGAAATAAGTATTACTCCTAATAGAGAGAGTATTATTTATTCAAGTGATACAATAAGCAAAATAGAAGACAGAATTAGAGCAGCTGAGGCTGAGTTAAATACCATGATAAATAATAAGTTTAATAAAGACTATGACAATCTTTATGAATATTACAAAGTAATATCAAATAAGATATGTTATAATCCTTTAGACGATTCTTATTATTATATCAAAGGATGTTATTATAAAGAAAATGGCTACTGTTCTATTGTTAATTCTAGTACTCTAACATTTAAAGGTTCTACAGTTCTTATGGATTGTAAAGACTTTCTTAGGGTATTCTTTAACATGGAACTCCCAAACTTTAAGGGATTATTTTATAATGATAGATTCTATCAAAGTAAAATTCCATATAATGCACAGGATAGAACAAAAATAAGAAATACTCAAATTATTTTGATTGAAAACCATAGATTAACAGCAGCAGCTAAATCTTGGTTACAAGAAAATTATTATGATTATACTGTAATTATTAGCTTTGACAAAGCTCAATTTATAAATTACATAGAATTTAATATCAGGAACTTAAAAACTTCTCCATATAAAGATATTCTTATAGACTATATGTATGATTACATTATGTCTAAAGTAAAAATTATAAACTTAGATACAAATGCTAAGTTCTTAGCTTATAAGGATGAATTAAAGTCTAATAAAATACCTGTAGTTAAGATTAAAGACTTTATATTATATATCTATAAAAATTCTGAATATAGAGAAAAGAAACACTTTAAGGATATTGATTGCTGTATAAAGTATATAAAGAGTTTAAAGAAAGGTGTTATACTTGCTGATATGAAAGAATCAGATAGTTGGTATGAAATTGCAAAGGCTAGAGGATTTGTATTCATTAGAGCTAGAAAAGAGATAGTAGATGCTTTTTATGAGCTTAAACCAACATTCTTAGTTAATAAAGACTGGGTATTGAAAGAAGACCCTATTATAATTAAGCTTCATACAATAATCGAATCTTTTAAAGATGTAGGTATGCCAACTAGTTATAGTAGCTTTGAAATGCTAAACACTATCCCTTTGCCATTAAATAGTAAATTCAGAGATATAATTAGTTTCTATTATAAATATACTGGAAATATAGCTTATATTGAAGCTGCATATAAATGTACAAAGATAGACTCTTATGTTAAAACAATCTGTGAGAAGTTTAAGAATCATATTGAGATATATAATAATCTTAGTAAGGAAGTTGAACTTAAAATTGATGGAGGAGCAGAATCTTTGAAAGGCTTACTTATGGCAGCAGTTATAGTTAAAAGCAAAGCTTATAGGATTAATCCTAAAGTATATAACAAAGTAAAGAACAACAAACTTTTAAAAGTATTATGCAGAAAGTAATTAAAGTTGATAACAAAGTCACTGTCTTTCTTGAGAATGGAGAAATTGTAGAAAGAGAAGTTACTGAAGATGAGTTTAAAAAGATTGTTGAAGCTCAAACAGATGAAGAAGTACTTGAACTTCTATGCCCAGGATATCAAAAGAGCATAGAGTCACATAACAATGCTTTGACTCTAATTGAGAAGATACAAAAGTCTAAACTCCTCAGTATGAAAGGTGATGTTGTTTATTGGAAAGAAGTGTCTTGTCTTTCTGTGCCTGAAGAGCTTGCAAAAGCTATTATAAAGGCTGAGGAAGAGCATAATGAGTTGAAGATTTCTACTTATAAAAACTTTTGGACTCTCATGTCACTTAATCCTGATGAAAGATGTAGGAAGAATTTATTTTGGTTCTTACAGAAGTATGGCATGACAATTTCAAGATGTGGTTTCTTTGTTGGCTACAGAAATGTAGATAAAACAGAGGAGGAGAATGTATTTACTGACCATCACTCTCACACTTTCAAGATTAGAATTGGTGAGATGGTTACTATGGACAGAAGCAAGTGTGATACTGTACAAGAGAATACTTGTAGTACAGGACTTCATATTGGAGGTAGAGGATGGCTGAAGAAGAATTACTTTGGTGATACTGGACTAGCCTGTCTTATTAATCCTGCTGATGTAGTTGCTGTTCCTCCTTATGATGATTATGGAAAGCTTAGAACTTGTGCTTATCTTCCTATGGATATTATACATTATGATAAAACATCAAATGTTATTCCATTGGATGTAGAAGATGGCTTTGATTGTAGTTATGTTACTAAGGTAATCTATGAAGGAACAATGGGTACTGAAGAAGACTCTACTTATAAAATTAAAATTCCTGAGATACCTGGAACTACAGTTGAAAGCATACAGGATAAGCTTCTTGAGATTGCCAAGGAGTGTATTGTATGTAGAGAATTATGACAATAGATGAGTATTTTGGAGATTGGATGAAAGTCCTAGATAGAACTGAAACTATGAAGATAATGGGTTGGTTAAGAAATATTAATCAATCTACTCTATGTCCTAATATAAAAGATGTATTTAAAGCATTTAAACTATGTCCTTATAATAAATGTAGAGTTATTTTTATAGGCCAAGACCCATATCCTCAAAAAGATGTGGCTCAAGGAGTTTTATTTGGTAATTCGTCTAATACTCCAGAAAATAAATTATCTCCTTCCTTGCAAGTAATAAAAGAATCAGTTATAAATTTTGAGATTCCACATAATTTAATTACCTTTGACCCCACTTTAGAGAGTTGGGCTAAACAAGGTATTCTTATGATTAATTCAGCATTGACTACAGAGATTGGTAAAATAGGTGTTCACATGATGAAATGGAGACCTTTTATGATTGCTTTTTTAAAACAAATGTCAGTGCTTAATCCAGGAATCATTTATGTTTTATTTGGTAGTAAAGCTCAGATATTAGAGCCTTATATTAATAAGAATAATTATGTGCTTAAAATTGAACATCCTGCTTACTTCGCAAGAATGAAGAAGAAAATGCCAAGTGATATATGGAAAGTTATAAATAGATTACTCTATGACCTTTATGGAGAAAGAATAGAGTGGTTTAAAGAAGAAAAATTTTAATTAAATATAAAAGAAAAATGAAAAAATTTATTGTAGCCAATAGTGGCAAAGAGATTAATTTTGGTGATGAAATCATTATTGCAGGAACCATAAACACTCCTCTTGGTGTGGTAAAAGCTAAGAGGGTTGCTGTTGTTACTAAAGAGCTTATGAGTAAGTTCATTAAGGATGGTAAAGTAAATGTAGTAGAAGAGAATGACATCAATAAGATTTGGAATAATGCTATTGAAAGCCTTGCTAGGAAAACTAATTGGAAGAGGGAAAAGCTCTTAAATATTCTTGTTACTATTCACCTTGCTAATCCTTGGGCTGCAATCCAGATGGTATTGAGAGAGATTGCTATTGAGCTTGATAAGAAATATGATGACCACATCAATAAGAGTGAGAAAATTTATGCTATTTCTCCTCAGGATGGAAGGATTCATGAAATTAACAAGAAGACTGTAAAGAATTACAAGGCATTCCCTGCTTTCAGAAGTATTGAAGATGCTAAGATTGCTTGCAGCCTTATTAAAGGGCATCTTAAGTCAATTTTTAGTAATGCCTAAAAGTAATAAGAAAATCAGAAATGCCACAGAGTGTAAGTCTGGTAATCTGACCTTTAAGTCCCAGCTTGAAAAGAGTGTTTATAACACTCTTGTAGAGCAGGGATTTAATCCACAATATGAGCCTAAAACCTTTGAATTATGGGATGGATTTACTTCTTTAACTCCATTTTATGATAAAGAGACAGATACTCAGCAAGCTAAGAGAATTGAAAGTGGTGACACTGTAAAAAATAGAGTATTAGTATTAAAGGCAAATAAGATTGTTGGTATTAGATATACACCAGACTTCTACTTTAAGTATGGTAAATTAGATGTATATATTGAAGCTAAGGGTATAGAGAATGATGTTTTCTATATAAAGAAGAAGTTATTTAGAAAATACTTAGATGATTGGTTTATTAAAACTAAACAGCACTCAATATACTTCGAGATATACACTAAGAAACAGCTACTTCAAGCTATAGAAATAATCAAGAAGTATGAACCAACTTTATCAAAGGATTCAACAGAATCTACAATGTCTACCACCTAAAGATGTAGAGCTATGTAGTCAATTCTTAAAGAATAGACAATTAGAGAATCTTCGTGAAATAGTAGAATCTTGTCTTATTATGAAGAAGAGAGATGATTACAAAGATGTACATAAAGATAAATGGTTGAATGTGGATAGAAGTCAGTTAGAACAGCTAACTCTTGATGTAAGAGAATATACCTCTTATTTGGATTTATCTGATATTTCTAATGACTTAGAAGGAGAATTTTAATGGAAAGAAAAAGCTTAAGAGACATATCTTGGCAGGTAGATGAACCTACTTATAGAGCAGACCCTGCCTTGTCATATAGTACTTTAGCACGCTATGAAAGAGAAGGATTTAATAACCTAGATAAATTATTTGATAGGATAGATACTCCTTCTCTTACTTTTGGCTCTTGTGTTGATACTCTTATTACTGGTAATGAAGAAGAGTTTAATCAACTATTTATGGTAGCAGCACTTGACAATAGCCTTTCAGATACTCTTGTTACTATTGTTAAGAAACTGTTTAATAACTTCAAGGATAAATATCATGCACTAAAGGATATTCCTGATGATGATATTATAACATCTATTGAAGATATACAGTGGAATAATCACTGGTTGCCTAAGACAAGAGTTAAGAAGATTAAAGAAGATTGTGCTGGATACTACGGTCTATTATATTTAGCTGATGGAAAGAAAATTATCAGTACTCAGACTTATAATGATGTTCAAAATACTGTAGATAAGCTTAAAACTTCTGATGCAACTAAGTTTTACTTTGAACCAGACAATATGTTTGATGATAGTATACAAAGGTTTTATCAATTAAAGTTTAAAGCAACTTTCGATGGTATTGACTACAGATGTATGGCTGATGAGATAATTGTATTTCATGATAAAGGATTAGTTGTCCCTGTAGATTTGAAGACTAGTTCTAAAACAGAATGGGATTTTTATAAAAGTTTTTTAGAGTGGCACTATGATATTCAAGCTAGATTATATTGGAGAATAATCAGAGATAACATGAATAGAGACCCTTATTTTAAGGATTTCAAATTAGCTCCTTATAAGTTCATAGTAGCAAATAAAAGAACTTTAACTCCACTTGTATGGAACTTTAAGTCAACTGAAGCTATAGGAGACTTAACATTTGGCAAGAATGAACAGATAATTCTTAGAGACCCATTTACAATAAGTGAAGAATTGTCACATTATCTAAAGGATAAACCTACTATCCCAGATGGTATAAGTAAGGTAAGTCCTAATCAACTTGAAGATTGGATTAATAAAATATGAAAGTATTAAAAAGGAAAAAGAAAGGCAAAGCAAGCCAACTTGAAGAGTTTGATTTGAATAAAATAATCAATGCTGTCAAGAAGGCTTATGCTTCTCAAGGTAAAGAGCCTGATGAAGAAGTTTTGAAAGAATTAACATATATTCCTTCTTATCATGTAGGGTCTAGTACTGTAGGAGTAGAAACTATTCAGAATGAAGTAGAAAAAATACTTATGGATTTAGCTCCCTATGATGTAGCAAAAGCTTATATTATTTATAGAAATAAACATGAAGAATCAAGATTTATCAGAGGAAGACTTGATTATATGAAGGGATATAGTGACCCTAATAAGAATGCTTCTACATCAAGTGAGACAGATGCTAATGCTAATGTTTCAATAAAAAATGTAGCTAATCTTGAAGGAGAAGTCTATAAAACAACTAATAGAATTGTTCAAAGACAAGGAATGAAAGATGAATTGTATCAACTATATCCTGAATTAGCTAAACAATATGAACAAGATTTAAATAATCATATTATTTATACTCATGATGAAGCAAGTACTCCTGTACTAAAACCATATTGTATGGCAGTTACTTTATATCCTCTCATGTTGGAAGGTGTAGGTAATATTGATGGGGTAACTCCAACTCCTCCTAATGATATTTCTTCTTTTAGTGGACAGATTGCCAATCTTGCATTTCTACTATCCTCACAATGTAAAGGAGCTGTTGCTTTTGGTGACTATTTTATAGCTCTTAATTATTATGTTATAATGGAGTTTGGGGACAATTGGTATAATAAGTTACATTGTAAAAGCACTTCAGAACATTCAATTATCTCTAGGACTATTAAAGATAGCATTGAAAAAGGAATGAAGCAATTTATTTGGGGTGTAAATCAACCTGCTGGTAATAGAAGTTATAACTCTCCTTTTACAAATGTTTCTTGGTATGATAAATACTATTTTAAGTCTTTGTTTGGAGAATTTTATTATCCTGATGGAACTCAACCTAAATGGGAACAAATAGATAAATTACAGAGAATCTTTATGGAATTAATGAGAGAAATTAGACTTATTAAACCTATAACATTCCCTGTAACTACTATGGCTTTAGTACATAATAATAAAGAATATCTTGATAAAGATTATAAAGAATTATGTGCTGAAGAATGGGCTAAAGGAGGTAGTTTCTTTTGTTATACTAGTAATAATCCCTCATCATTAGCATCTTGTTGTAGAGTGTTAAATGAAATGTCTGATAATACATTTAGTTCTACTACAGGTATGACAGGAGTTATGACAGGCTCTTGTAATGTTATCACTCTTAATATCAATAGGATTGTGCAAGATTCTTTAAAAAAGTATGCTAATGAACATGGAGAAGATATATCTAAATATAAATATTGGGGAAAAGATGCTAAAGAAGCTATTTTAGATGAACTACTTGATATTCTTGAAAGAGTATATAAGTATCATATAGCTTATAAGACTATGCTCTATGAACAAGAAGACAAAGGTATGTTTGCAGCATCTAATGGTGGATATATTTATATAAAGAAATTATATTCTACTATTGGTATTATTGGATATACAGAAGCAGCTCAGTTCTTAGGTCTAGAAGTTAGTAATAATAAGGAATATAAAGAATTTCTTCAATTAATTCTAGGAACTATCAAAGAACAGAACAAGTTACATTCTATCCATGACAAGAAGAGACCTTTTCTATTTAATAGTGAAGCTGTTCCAGGGGAGAATCTAGGAGTTAAGTTATATAATTGGGATAAAAAAGATGGATATAAAGTTCCTGAAAATCAAAATCTATATAATTGTTATTTCTATAATCCTTGGACTACAGACACATCTATTTTAGACAAGATAAAGCTACATGGTAAAGATATTAATATGTATACTGATGGAGGACAAGCATGTCATCTTAATTTAGATACCCATCTTAGTAAAGAACAATATCTTAAACTTCTTGATGTAGCAAAAGATGAAGGATGTAATTATTTTACTTTCAATGTACCTATTAGTGAATGTAAAGAATGTCATCATATAGTAAATGGACCTATTGCTGAATGTCCTATATGTCATAGTAAAAAAATTAAATATTATACTCGTATAATTGGGTATCTTACAGCAGTAGATAATTGGAGTATTGATAGACAGAAAGAATTTAAATATAGGAAATACTATCATTAACACTAGTTTAAATAGAAAATATGGAAGATTATATTATAATAGGTTGGCCTGAAATACAGGATATAATGGATGAACCCACTTTTGAAGAAAATACTGCTCTTATTAACCCTAATGACTATTTAGGTATAGGTAGTAGTACATATCTTGTAGATAAAAAATGGTATAATAAAGTAACTAAAAATGCTTAAATAAAATAGATAATATGGATAATATAGCAATAAATTTAATAAAAGATTATATCATATCCAAGCTTAATAATAAAGATGAAATTTCTAATTTCAAACTCTTTATAGTCTGGAAGTGCAAGATATTGCAGAATTGGAAATATCTTATAGCAAGTACCTTACCTGATGATATGTACTATGAAATTACATATAATGGGGATAAGAAAGAATGGTATATTGATGCCTATAAGAAAATTGATAATGTATGTAAAAATGCTTAAATATGTAGATACATTAGTAGGTTTTGCTGAAATTCCTGATGAAATATCTCTATGTATTAATATAAGCAGTTGTCCTTGTCATTGTGAAGAATGTCATTCATCATATTTATCACAAGATATAGGAGAACCTCTTGATTTACAACACTTGACTAACCTTATAGATAGTAATAAAGGTATAACTTGTGTTTGTATTATGGGAGGTGATGCTAATCCAAGTGAAGTAGATGATATTGCACAAGACATTAAAGAATATTATCCAGAGTTAAAAGTTGGATGGTATAGTGGCAGAGATTATATTAGTAAGGATATTAATCTAGAGAATTTTGATTTTATTAAGTACGGACATTATGATAAAGATAAAGGCCCACTTAATAGTAAAACAACTAATCAAGTAATGCTTGAAATAACAGTTGTAAATAATAAAGTATTTAAAAAGGATATAACTAGTAGATTTTGGGGGAGTATATAAATACTCCCTCTTTTTGTACTTTTAAATTAAAAAACAATGAAAATTAAAGTAAAAGAAATAGTGAAGGGTCTCTATACAGAGGCTAAAGATGAAAAGGGTAACTTAATTCCTTTCATAAATCCTATTGGTGATTGTATTGACCTTAGAGCAGCAGCAGACTATAAGTTTGAAGCTCCTCAAGCAGGTCTTCTTCATCAGAAAGATGGAATTAAGACAAGAGATGTAAAGTTTGATGAAAAGCTTATTGAACTTGGAATTGCAATGCAATTGCCAAAGGGATTTAGTGCTAAGATTAGGCAGAGAAGCTCTACTACTAAGAAGCTTAGGCTTGTAATGGCTTCTTCTGGTTTCATTGATACAGTGTATTGTGGAGATAATGATGAATGGGGATTCTATTGTTATTCAGTAGATAAAACTACCATTCATAAGGGAGATAGAATTTGTCAATTTGAAATTGTACCTAATCAGTTTGCAACCATGTGGCAGAAGCTTAAGTGGCTATTCTCTAGTAAGATAGAGTTTGAGTGGGTTGATGAGCTTGGTAATGCAGATAGAGGTGGTCATGGAAAAACAGGAGTTAAGTAATGATATTAGAAGCAATTTTGGTACTCACTGGAGTTGCTGCCTTGGGTAGTGTAGTTAATATCTTTATGAAAAATAAAGAAATACCCAAAGAAAGTATCTCCATTAAGAAGTATATGCCAGGTGATTTACCTGTCATTACTCTGACTAATAATGGCGTAGCTCTTAATTTTCTTATTGATACTGGAAGTAACATTTCTCATATATGTCCATCTGCTGCTGCTCTTATAGAACATGAACATCTAGGAAGTAATAACAATACAAAAATAGCTGGTCTTGGAGCAGTTAATCAAGGAGTTACTATTTGTACTGCTAAGTTTAAAGATACATTAAGTAAGGAATATAAAATACAGCTTTCAATATCAGCTGAACTTGAGGAAACTAGTAAATATATCAAAGAAAATACTGGAATAGAAGTACATGGGTTACTTGGAACTGATTTTTTACAGAATTATAAATATGTAATTGATTTCAAGAGCTTAGAAGTATATGCAAGGAAATAAAATAAAATTACCTAATAGATACAATGAAGAAGTATATCTTGAGAAGATTGAAGATACTAAATATAAGTTAGTACATAAGTCTTCTTATGTAAGATTAGGAACTATTGATGGAGTGAAAGACAAATATACTTTCATTGATATTAGTGGAGGTCCTATGATTTCTTTAAAAGATAAACTTCCAGTTGGAGTAGTTAAATCTATTAGTATGTCTGATGGTAGTTACATAATAGAAGTTAAGACATGATTTACTTAGTAACTGGTCAGAAATATTTATTTGAAAATGAGGCATATTCTATAATAAGTGTAGACAAATGTTTATCTTTATTATGGGATATGCCTATAATTCAAGTAGATACTGAGACTAATGGTAGAGATGCTCATATAAATAAAGTACTATGTATACAATTTGGTAATGACTTATTAAATTGTCAAATAGTAGTAGATACAAGTACAATATCTTTAAAGTTATTTAAAGAAGTTCTAGAATCTAAATACCTTATTCTTCAAAATGCTAAGTTTGATTTACAATTTCTGTATAACTTCAATATTCATCCTACTAAGATATATGATACTATGATAGTAGAGCAATTTCTTTACTTAGGGTATCCTAGTGGATTAACTGTAAGTGAAGAAGAATATAAACGAGAAGGTTATAATTTTCCATATCATAAAAATATAAATAAAGAAACTGGTAAAATAACTTATACTCTTAGTTTTGCTCTTGATGCTATAGCAAATAAAAGACTAGGTATTTATATTGATAAAGAAATTAGAAGTCAGATTATTTGGAGAGGTCTAGATACAGATGTTATAATATATGCTGCTAATGATGTTAAGTATTTAGAGAAAATAATGAGGTCGCAGCTTAATGATTTAAGAAAAATTCCTAATGCCATAAGAGGTGCTAAAATAGAGTGTGACTTTACACCTGTTATAGCTTACTTGGAATGGTGTGGAATTAAACTTGATGAATCTAGGTGGAGAGAGAAAATGAGAAAAGATAAAATAAAATTATCTCAATCAGAAGAAGCATTAAATAAATTTCTTTTAGAAGCTTATAATAAAGGAAATAAGAAACTAGAACAATTTATTTATATTAATAATCAACCATCTTTATTTGAAGAGTTTAATACAGATTTAGGAGTTCCTCAAGTAAAAATTAACTGGTCATCAAGTCCTCAAGTCATTACAGTAGCTAAAATACTTGGATTCAATACTCTTGTTATTGACAAAAAGACAGGAAAAGAAAAGGATAGTGCAATGGAAAAGCAACTTAAAAGTCAAAAAGGTATAAATGATGAATTTCTTAGACTGTATTTTGGAGAAGGAAAAGAGGGTGATGATAATTATTTTCCTGGATATAGTGGCAGTTATAAGGTAGTTACTTCATTTGGTCAAGGACATCTTAATGCTATTAATCCTAACACAGGAAGAATACATACAGTTTATAGAGCTATTGGTACTATATCAGGTAGAATGTCTTCAGGAAGTGACCAAGTTAATACTGATTTAGCAAAATTGAAAGGACTTCCTACTAATCCTAGTGCTAAACAAAAGAAAGAGGGAAAAGGATGTACTTATCCTAATATGCAACAGCTTCCTCATGATAAAGAAACTAGAGCTTGTTTTGTTGCAGAAAAAGGAAATTTATTCTGTTCCTGTGATTATAGTGCTATGGAGGCTAGAATAGGAGCTGATGTATATAATGAGCATAAACTTCTTGATGAATTTCTATATGGTAGTGGTGACACTCATGCAGCTTATGCTAAAGCAGTATTTGCAAAAGAACTAGAAGGAATTGATACAAAAGATGTAAAAGCAAAAAGACCTGACCTTAGAGATAAAGTTAAGTCTGTAGAGTTTGCAGTTCAATTTGGTTCTGATGGTACTGCTGTAGCCCCACAATTAAAGATTCCTGTAGAAGAAGCTAGACAACTTGTTATTAATCTATTAAATGGTATGACAGGATTAAAAGCTTTTAAAGCAAAAGGCTCTAAATTTGTACTAAATAATGGATATATAGATATTCTTCCTCAAACAGGACATAGAGGATATTGGTATGATTGGAAACATTGGAAGGATGTTCAGAATAGTTACACTTCCGAGTTTTGGGAAAACTATAAAAAATATCATAAGGGAACTAATGATGAAGTTTGTAAGGAAGTAAAAATCCATTTTCAAGCTAAATCTAAGTGGTGTGATAGAATGAGCTTAAACTTACCTACACAAGGTGGAGGAGCTGTAGTATTAAAAGAAGCTATGATTGCCTTATATAAATGGGTAATAGATAATGGCTACTGGGGAAAGATACTATTTTGTAATTTTACCCATGATGAGTGTAATACTGAATTTCCTGAAGAATTAAAAGATACTTACCCTCAAATAGTATCTAAAATAATGAAAGAAGCAGCAGCAAAATATTATCATAAATTACCTATTCCTGCTGTACCAGAAGTAGATAATTGTTGGAGACATTAATTTTTTATTAAAATGAGAAAAGAAGATATAAAAGAATTAAAGATAGGGAATTGTATTATATATGGTGGAAGTGATGAAATTGATGGATTCACTAAAGGAGCTACCTATTTAATACAGTCTTTCTATAATCATTATGGTGTTGTTGTTACAGATGATAACAAGTCTAAGCGTGAAATCTGTATGGATAATGTAGAGAAGTACTTTCTAACACCAAATGAATGGTACTTCCTATGTAAATCTAATGAAGATAGAGTAAATCATCCTTCTCACTATACTTGGTTAAAAGATTTATGTGGTGTAGAAGTAATTGATATTACTAGACACATGAACTTCAACTTAGGAAATGTAATTAAGTATGTTCTTAGGTCAGGTCATAAGTCTGAAGAAGGAATGAGTGATAAACAAAAGAGAATAGAAGACTTAAAGAAAGCTGTCTTCTACCTTAATGATGAAATAAATAGACTAAAAAATGACAAAGAAGGAGTATAAAGAATCACATAGAATAGTTTCAGATAAGCTAGGCCATCAACTTCATGTTGGTGACCTAGTTATTGGTTATGCTTATAGCAATGATGTAGAATAAAGAAGTTCTGTGCAAAGAAAGTTATTGTTGTTAGAGTTTCAAATAATATATGGATAGATTATATTTATCCAGACAGATTAATTAAAATAAAAAAGATGGAATACCAGAAAATTAATACATTATTTAAGAGGGATGGTAAGAATGTTATTATTCCCTCACAGTATACTTGTGAAGAGTTTAACTATTTAAAGGATTGTCCTTGGGAATGTACAGAGAAGATTGATGGTACTAATATCAGAATCTATGTAACTATGGTAGCAGGAGAAGGTGAAGAATCTTGGCTTTATGGTGTGACTATTAAAGGTCGAACTAACAGAGCAGAGCTTCCTAGCAAGCTTGTCAAGAAGCTTGAAAGTATCTTCTTTAAGGTAGATTGGGCTAAAGTATTTCCTGCATTAACACCTGAAGATACTGTATGTATATATGGTGAAGGCTATGGTGCTGGCATTCAAAAGTGTGGTAAAAAGTACATCAGTAATGATGTAGACTTTATTCTTTTTGATGTCAAGATTAATGACTGGTGGCTTAAAAGAGAAGACTGTGAGGATATTGCCAAGAAGTGTAATGTACCTATGGTTCCTCTTATTGGTTATATGACTATTCCACAGGCTATAGAATTTGTCAAGAAAGGCTTTAAGTCTAAAATTTCTGAAGATAAAGACCTTAATGCAGAAGGTTTAGTTCTTAGAACTACTTATGGTCTTAGGTTTAGAAATGGAGAAAGAATTATTACCAAGATAAAGTACTGTGATTTTGAAAAATTTAAGGCTGTATATGGAGATAATCCAAACCCTAAACAGCCTGACAATCCTAATTATAAGTAATATGAAAAAGAACAAGAAATTAAGACTATTGGTGACAACTCTTTGTCCTAATAAATGTCTACTTTGTTGTAATAAATCTTGGGATTTCAGTAAGCTTCCTGTAGTAAACAGATGGAACTATGATGAAATCATGTTTACTGGAGGAGAACCATTATTGTTTCCTGATAAAGTTGTAACTCTTGCCAAATCTATAAAGACAATAGCTAAGGAAGAAGGAAATAATCCTAAATTGTATATCTATACAGCAGTATGTGATATAGGAAATGTTACTTCCGTAATTAAGTATGTTGATGGTATTGTACTTACTCCACATAATTTAAGTGACATTCCTAAGTTTGTTGCTCTTAATGATGTTATGAAGCATAGTGATTCATTTAATGACAAGTCCATGAGATTGAATCTATTCTCTAATATTAAAGAAGCTCTTCCTAAGGATATAGACTTATCTATGTGGAATGTCAAAGATATGGAATGGATTATAGATTGTCCTGTACCAAAGGGAGAAGACTTTAGAAGAGTGTTAGAGCTGTGGTCAGAATGAAGCAATACACACAATTAGAGTTTATAAGGGTAGTAAAGAGGAATGGATTTTCTTATAGTAGGCATAGTGGCGACCATGCTATATATGTTAATGATAAGGGAAGACATATCTCTATCCCTCATAAACTAGAAAGTGTTATAGCTCGTAGACTTATTAAAGAAAATAACTTAGATATAAATATTAAAAGACGAAGAAAATGAATAATTATGATTATCCTATTGGCTCAGATACCTCAGATGCACCTTGGAATCAAGTAGACCCTGAACCAAGGAAGATTGAGGTTACTGTATCTATAACACTAAGTAAAACAGTAGAAGTGGAGGTTACTGACTATACTGCTGAAGAGGATTATGATGAAGATGGTTATCATAGTATTAGCTATGATTATTCTGAGTGTAACTTAGAGCAAGCAGTTAGAGACCAAGTAACTCTTCCTAATAGTGTAGGAGAGTTTAATGATTGGGTTGAAGATGATTTTGCAGTAAATTTAGAAGAATAATATGACATTTATAATTCATTTCAAAGATGGACATAGGGAAACCTATAGTAATCATTATGATGAAAATGATGAGCATGAAAGAGATGGTGCATGGGATGATGTCTATGTTACATTTCCTGATGCTGATTATATAGAAGCTTTTTAATATGAAAAAATCAATTTTAGTAGCCATAGTATATATTATAATATTTGCTATGGAAATATTAACATACTATATATCTAAAGAAGGTGCTATTTATTTTATTGGTCTTATAACACTAATTGCATTTATATTTACTTTTCTTACAGTATTAACAGAGGAGTAAGTTTAAACCAAATCTTAAATAAAACTTTTATATGACTTTAAATGAATATTTATTAATAAGATTTAATAGAAGTAACCATCCTAAGTATAGAAAATATGCAATAAAATGGATAAGAAATCTAACTTCAGACCAATTATCTTATTTTAAAAAAGAAATGATTAAATCATTTTTAATCTAACATAGATTAAGAATCTAAACTATAATTATGAATAGAAAAGAACAAATAGAAAAAGCAACACCTTCCTACATAAAAGAGAAATATAGTCATTTAGACCATTGTTTTATTGAAGTTGATAATGATAAGAAAGAAAAGCAAGAAGCTTTTAGAAAAGGTGCAAAATGGGCAGACGAACACCCATATTGGCATAAAACTTCAGAAGAAATGCCAGAATTTGGAGTAGAAGTAATTGCTTATCACGAAAAATGGATTGATGAGGATTTCAATCCTAATGGTACAAGAGCTGGATTTATTCAAGATGATGGATTTACATCAGCATCTTGGAATAATGAGCAGGATTGCTATGATACTTGTAGAGTAGAAGGTGATGATTATTATAAAGGAGTTTCGGGGATTCCAGGCATGGATGATTATTATAAGCAATCAGTAAAACCTAACATGCCAACACATTGGATAGAAATACCTACCCATCCTTAGTAAATAATCGTCTTTTTAAAGAACATAAAATAATATAAAGATAATTAAATCAATTATAATATGAATAAAGAAAAATTTAATATAGTCTATAAGTACTTTGCAAAACCCATTGCTGCTATGAAAATGACTTATAATAATAGTGCAATGACATTAGAAGCTGGAGTGGTAAATCCTAAAGTAAGTAAGTGTTTTCAAGCTCTAATGGATGCTTTAAATGAACAATTAGATAGTTATAGAAAATGATAATAGCAGTGGATTTTGATGGAACTTGTGTTACACATGAATTTCCTAAAGTAGGAAAAGATATAGGAGCAGTTCCTATATTAAAGGAGTTAGTAGAGAAAGGTCATAAGATTATTCTTTATACTATAAGAAGTCACCCTGATAAAAATAATCATGGTAAAACTATTAGTGGAAAGATTATATCTAATGATACTTTACAAGATGCTATTAATTGGTTTAAGAAGAATGGAATATCTTTATGTGGAATAAATGAAAATCCTAAACAAAAGGAATGGACATCATCTCCTAAGGTATATGCTAATATCTATATAGATGATGCAGCACTTGGAACACCATTAAAATATGATGATGCATCATCTAGACCTTATGTAGATTGGGATAGAATGAGAACTTTATTAAAAATTAAAGGAGTTTTATAATATGGCTAAAATAATTTTATGCAGAGGTATTCAAGGTAGTGGTAAGACTACATGGGCTAAACAATGGGTACTTGAAGACCCAGAACATAGAGTAAGATTTAATAATGATGACATCAGAAATATGTTAGGCAAATATTGGGTTCCCAGTAGAGAAGATTTAGTAAATGATTTAAAAAGGTTTTTTCTATGGAGTTCTATGTCCTATGGTTATGACATTGTTATTGATAACATGAATCTCAATTCCAAGGAATTAGAGTATTATAATAAAGTAATTGATAATTGGAATAATCCTGAAGGAACAGTACCTGATGTGGTTAAAACAAAGTATGACATTGAGTTCAAAGATTTCTTTACTCCTCTTGAAGAGTGTATAGAAAGGGACTCAAAGAGACCTAATCCAATAGGAGAAGAGGTCATAAGAAAGACTTATGAGAAGTATAAAGATATTATTGAAAATAAGGATATAAAATAATTTGTAATGGAAGGAAATAATAATTATTTAGCAAATGGACATTTTACTTTCGGAAATGTCATTCAGTTTTTGAAAGAGGGTAAAGCTTGCCGTCGTAGTGGTTGGAATGGTAAAGGATTATTCATTGTGAAACAAGTTCCTACCCATATCACAGGTGACATTATTCCTAATATGCAGTCACTTCCTCAATCTGCCAAGGACATCTTGATGAAGCGTGAGAATCCCCATATTGATTACACAAATCAGATGCTTATCATTAATCCAGATGGTAGAGCAGATTCATGGGTTCCTTCTGTATCTGATGTTTTTGCTGAGGATTGGGAAATTATAGCTGATTAAAAATATTTCATAATTTAAAAAATGTATTAGGATAAATATGAAACTTATAAATCAATCATTTGAAATACTTGAACAAAAAGACTTTACTCTTAAAGGTATAAAGCAATTCATTGAAAGATGTGGCAGAGTATGTTACAAATCTGAAGATAAAATCACTGACACTTCTTATGAAAAGTTTGTAGATATGCTTGAAAAGAGAGACCATGCTAGACCACTTGAGTTTGGTACAGTACATCTTAAAATGCCTTGGAGTAATTTTAATAATTTTGTAGGGTTTTGTATTTCAAAAGCTGTTTGGGATAGCTGTTGGATAAAGTACTATATAGATAGAGATTCTGAGAATAAAATGGTATATATTACAACTAATTATAGATACTATAAAAAACTTAAATCCTTAAAATCTCTATATGGATATATTAATATAGAAGATTTCTTTACTGAAGAAGATAATGAATATTATCCAAAAAGATATACTGTTCATTTTATCACTTCTAGAGGAATAATGGATGAATTTAGAACCCATGTTGGTTTAAGTCATTTAGCTGAAAGTACTAGATATTGCAATTATTCTAAAGATAAGTTTGATAATCAAGTAACTTTTGTTATTCCAAGTTGGTGTGAGCTTCTTATTAAAGAGTCTAAGCAAAAGGATTCCCCATTTAAAATTAATGGAGATGAAGTAGTACTTATTGGTGCACTAAAAAGTGCTCAAAATTCTTATATATATTTATTAAAACTTGGTTATACACCCCAACAAGCAAGAGATGTTCTTCCTTTATCAGTTAAATCAGAATTGATTTCATGTGGATTTGAAGATGCTTGGAAGAATTTCTTCTATAGAAGATGTGACAATGCTGCTCATCCTATGGCAAGAGAATTAGCTTGTGGTTTAAAAGAAGAGTTTATTAAAAGGAATTATATTAATTGTAAAAAATCTTAATATGTTTAGCATTAAAAGATTAAAAGAAATAATTAATTTACTTCCTGCTAAAGCAAATCCTAGAATAGGAGGTTCTTGTGCATTATATTTTTATGGAGAAGTTGAGTCTTATCGTGATGTAGATATTATTGTAGATTCTATAGATGGTATTGATTTACCTTATCCTAAAATTGAATTTATTCATAAAAAGAGATTAAATAGAGGTATTAAATATTGTATAGATGGGCAAGAAGTAGATATATTAGAAAGTTTAAATAGTATACCAGATATTATTCATTCTAAAATATCTGGATTACCATTTGAACAAATCTATACTATTTATGCAACTAAAGAAATAATAGATAGTTATGTTAATCAATAATCTAGAACTAATAGCTCCTTTACTGCCAAAGGATAATCCAGAGGTGTTCTGTCACATGCAAATAGTATGTAGAGCAAAAGACCATAAAGATGAAAAAGTAAAGGAAGGAGCTATTAAAACATACTTCATAAAGAATGAAGAACATCTCAGGAAAATAATGCCTGAGGTAATTCTCCTTTGTGAACACTATGGAGCAAGAGCATATATTAATGTAAGTCCAAAGAGCTTTGAGAAGTTACAGAAACTTATGTTAGTAAAACTTGCTTCATTAGTATGTGAGGGTAATATTCAGAATCCAAGAAAGACTCTTAATAGTGCAGCAGGAACATTAACTTCAGAGAATCCTGTATGGATTGTAGATGTTGATGATATGGAGATAAAAGAGTTACTCTTAGAATGGTTTGATAACTATTTTAAGTTAGACTCTACATTACCATTCTGTAATACTAGAGAAGAGTTATATCTTAGAGGTATGATACCAACAAAACAGGGTTGTCATTTACTTATAAGACCATTTAATTTTAAAGAGTTTAATAGTAATTTTCCTGATATAGATGTTCATAAGAACTCTATGGGAACTTTATTATATTATCCTAATAGTATATCAGTATAACAATGAGAACAAATTTAATTAAAAAGAAAGAAGCACCTAAGGTAGAAGAGAAAGCAGTAGATGGAATACTTGACATGGTTATAGCCTTTGATACTACAGGTTCTATGTATAAGTATATTAAGGCAGTGAAAAAGCATGTTATAGACTTAATACCAAAGCTATTTGCAGCTAATCCTAAATTAAAGGTTAGTATAGTAGCATTTGGTGATTACTGTGATATGCGTAGTAAGAGTGATTTTGGTGATGCTTATCAAGTTATTGATTTAACTGATAATGAAAACAAACTTATAAAGTTTGTAAAGAAAGCCATAAACACAGGTGGAGGTGATGGAGATGAGTTCTATGAACTTGTCTTAAAGAAGATTGTAGAAGAAACCTCTTGGAGAGAAGGTTCTACTAAATCTGTTTTACTTATAGCCGATGCTAATCCTCATGGAATTGGTTACTCTTATAGTGATATTATAAGAAATAACCAAATTGATTGGAGAGAAGAAGCTAAGAAAGCTGCTGCCAAGGGTATTAAAATTGATACTATGCAATGTGGTACTAGTAGATGGTATAAAGAATTATCTAAGATAACTAATGGTATTAATTTACCATTTAAAACAGATAGTAAAACTTCTCAAGTGATTGAAGCTGCTTCCTATGCAAGAGGTGGGGAATCTACTAGAGGACTATTCAAAGCAACTATGGATAGTGCTCTAGCTAGTGGTGATACAGAAATTAGTGCTGTTTATACAGCTTATTCAAAAGAATTAGTTTAGTCAATAGAACAATGAAAGTAAACATTAAAGAAATTGAAGTTGGTGACATCTTCTCAGAAGAATCTCATTATGTAGTAAACAAGGTAGCTAAAGATAAAGTAGAGTTCCTTCACCTTGAAAGTGGTAAGAAAGTTTCTCTTAGTAATGAATATGTTGCTAATCTGCTTAATACTTCTGACCAGTATGACAATGAAGTTAAAGTAGGTAAAGAAGACAAGAAAGATGGTACTCCAGGAATCAGAACTATCTTTGAAAACATTAAGTCCTCAGAAGTATTTACAGTAGTCTTCAAGAAACAGGACAAACCAAAAACCAAGAAGGCTATTGAAGCTGAGAAAGAAGCTCAGAGAATTGAAGCTGTAGCACTTATTGATAAAGCTAAGAAAGCTAAGAAGTCAATGGCAACAGCTTATAAGGAAGCTCTTGAGTTCATTCAGAATAATCCTATAAAGGACTACATTGAAGGTGAAGATAGAATCCTTAGAGGATATAAAATGCAGTTTGTATCTAGAGATGGTAAGTACAGATGTATGGACATGGATATTACTAGAACAGACAAAGAAACAGGAGAAAGACTTGTTAATATTAACACTATCTCCCAGCTTATCTACAATGGTACTAAGTATATTGTAGATTAATTATTAAGGGAAGAGCTTATACTCTTCCCTTATTTTTCCTTAAAACAATCAACTTTTGCTCTTATTTATTTGGTAAACTGAGCAAACTTAATTAACTTTGCACTAAAATTTTAATTAAAAATTATTATGAGTTGTGTTAATACAAATTCAAAAGAGTTTAAATCTTTACTAGATAAAGTAGACATATCATCAGCTACTTTAGAACTCATTATTCATAAGATACAGAATACTGAGAATAATGATAGGTATCCTAGTGTAAGTGAGATAAATGAAATACTTAGACCCCAGTCCTTTGAAGGTAGTGAAACTATGATTGAAGTATGGAATAAACAATATTCATCTCCTATTAATTTTCCTACAATAGCTTTAGCTAGAGAGGAATCTAATAAAGCTTCAAGGATATTTGGTAAAAATAGTGTATCTATTATTGAAAAGAAAAATGGTACTTATGATTTAGTAGTTGGAAATCCTTCTTTTGAATCCCAATATAAAAGTATTTTAGCTAAAGCTCCTAGAAATGTAGAAGGTAAATTATTAGTTAGACCTGGAGGTCCAGTATCTAATCTTACTGAAAGACAATATGCTCAAGTTAGAACTAAAGAATTTAAAGATTGGTTTGGTGATTGGGAAAATGACCCAGAAAATGCTTCTAAAGTAGTTGATGAAAATGGTGAACCTTTAGTTGTTTATCATGCAACCAATAAAATATTTAATACCTATAAAGAAAGAGATGGTATTCATTTTGGTAGTTATAACACTGCACTTGGGGTAGCTAATGAGAAATTTGACCCTACTTTTGATACTATAGAAGAAGCTCAAGCATCTATTGCTAAAGGAAAATTTAGAATAAATCAAGTATTTTTAAATATTAGAAATCCTAAACAATCTAAAGATTTAGGTACTGGATGGAAGCAATTAATTACAGAAGGTTTCGATGGTGGATTATATAGTGCTGTTGAGGGAGATACTTCATTTGTTGTATTTGATTCTAATCAAATAAAATCAGCTACAGATAATGTAGGAACATTCTCTAGAACTAATGATAGAATAGACTATTTTGAAGATGCTTCTACAGGTATATCATATAATGGTGAATCTAAAGATTTTTTGCAAAATACAATAAACAAAAAAATACAAGCTATAGAAAATAGAGTAAAGAACGTAAGTAATGTTCTTAGCTTGATAGAAATAGCTAAAAGAGATTATGAAAGTTTACCATTAGAGAGAAAAGTAGGAGCTTTAAGAAGAAAAGTTAAAGCTTTTAATAGAGAATATAACACTAATATTAGAATAGATGATAATGGGAATATTATTCATAATTTAAATAAACTTGAATCTACTCTAAGAAACTTAAAGAATCCTAAATTAGCTGATACTATAATAAAAGAATGGCATGAAGAACAAGCATCTGCTAGGCAGGAAAGTATAAATAAAGAACTTAAACTTTTAGAAAGAGAAGATTATTTTCATAGTGAAGAGGCCAAGAAAGAAAATGAATATAGTTTAAGGGTATTAAAGAATGAAGTAGGGATTACTTTAGATAATTCTTTAATTAATGAATTTTTAAGTAAAGTAAAACCTACTAATCCTTATCATCAAATATTTAAACAAGTAGTTGAGATACTAAGAAATAATAATATTCCAATTAATATAGTAAGTGACCCTACTCTAGAAGGTATAGCAGCAATAAGACAAAGTGGCTTTAGAAATGCTACTGTAAGATTTAATCCTAACTCATTACTTCAATATTTAATGACAGACTCTATAGATAATGCTAAAGGAACTGTTATGAGAATATTAACTCATGAGTTAGTTCATGGTATTACCGCGGATATTCTAGACTCTCATCCTTCTTGGTCTAAAATACGAAATTTTGATAAAGCACAAACTGAATTTAATGAAAAAATATGGAATCTTTATGAACAATGTAAAGAACAATTAAAAGGAACTAAATGGTACGGGCTTAAAAATGAAAAAGAGTTTGTAGCAGAAGCTCTTACTAATAGAGATTTCCAAATAGCATTAAGTAATATAAAAGTAAAAGAAAAGAGTGCTTTTAAAAGATTCATAAACTACATTACAGATTTATTTAATAAGATATTTAAAGCTCAAGGAGTAAATATAAAAGATTCAGCTTTAGAAGAAATTATTTCTGTATCACAAAAATACTTTGAATATGCAAATAGGGACTTAAATACAGGTATAGATAATGTCAGAACTTCTACTGATTACTTTAAAGAAGATGGTTCTTTTGAAGAATACTCTAAATTTCAAGCTTCTATTACTGAAACTACTGATGAGAAGATATTAAATGGTAAATTAGCATTTACTAGAGAAGGTAATATAGTTGTTTCTAGAAATGTTAATAAAGAAGATATATTTAAATATATTAAAGGTGAAATAGATAGTCCTACTTCTAAACAAAAGAAAGTAGTTTTTGATTCTTTAGCTAGAGAAGGATATACTGAAGCAAAACTTAGAGAATTAATTCAAACTGATGAAGATGCAAAGAAATTACTTACTTATCATGAATTAAGTCATAAATATTGGGAAGATAGTAGTAAAGATTATTATGAAGGAGATGAAAGAAATGCTGATGATACTTTAGTTTCTGAAAAAATAAACTGGCTTTCTCCTAATAAATTAAAAGTAGAGAAAAGAGCTACCTTAGATGCTATTCAAAGAATAGAACTAGAGAAAAGTATTACTGATACTAAAAGAAATGATAAACAAAGTTCTCAAGCTACTCAATTTACATGGGATAGAACATCTGATAATTCTTATGAAGTTTCTACAAAAGGAGATAAGAGATTTTCTGCTCTTGTAGCTACATTCAAGAAAGGCACTATTATAGATGGTGTTGATGTAGGTGGCAGAACTATTGAAGATGTGTATCAATCTGTCATTAAGAAGAGCAGAAAAGGTCAAGCTCCTGCTAAAGATTCAAGACTCTATAATGAAGCTTTGAAAACTAAAGAAGAAAGAGAAGACTTTTCTTATACTGAGGGCTACCTACCATTATGGCAAGAATGGGCAAGACAGCATCCTGAGTTAATGAAAGAATTAAGAGAAAATGCTAAAGATAAAACTTTAACAGATAGATTTGCTAATACAAGAGTAAGTCAAGCAAGAGCTTTAGCTGATATTCTTAATTCTCAAACTAGAACTACAGAACAAACTACTAATGTTCAGACAGCTAATACTGAAGATAAAACTATAGAGAATACTCAAGAAAAAACTTCACAGACAGATAAAGGAGAAAAGACTCAAGATTTATACACAACAAAACAACAAGAAACAATGAAACAAATTGACAATCTTTTAGGAGATAACCTCCTTTCTGCAACAGAAGTAAGACATATAGCTGAACAAGCTGTATACTGGATTTCAGACCATATTACTGAATTACAGGAGAACCCAGAGTTAGCTAAAACTATCTATGGTGATAGATTTAAGAATGAAGATGGTACTGACAAAGACTTTGCTTCTATGACTAGAGCTGATGTAGTTAGGACTATTGGAGTAGACAACATAGTTGAAATGTGCAAGCAGAAGTTCTCTCCTGAACATAATGACTTTGATAATGATGATACTCTTGATAAGGCATTTGCCATAACAGATAATTGGCAAGCAATAATGCTACTTGCACAAGATGCATTCTTAAATTTAGAGGACTTTAGCATTGTATCTACACCTGATGGAAAGGCAAATGAAGTTAATGAAGACCTTATAGGTGATGCAGATAACTTTAATGAGTCTAATGACCAATTAGATGTAGAGGAAGTTGAAGGAAATCTCCAAGAACATTGGCAGATAGAGTCTAGATGTCAAGATGTACTTGGAACTATGTCTCAGATGGTTAGAAGAGCTTTACTTAAATGTTATATTCTTGATAAAGATGGGAACAATGTACAATCAGAGTTTGGCATCAATGAAAGAGTAAATGTAAGAGAGGCAACTAATTCTATACTTAGATGGACACAAGGCTCATTAAGCTTAGCTGATATGGTGACTAAATTACAAGAGAAACAGGAAAGCAATCCTTGGGTTAAGCAACTTATTAATAGATTATCTGATACTTCTGGTAAAGAAACTGACTTTCAAGGTCAATTCTATGGAACATTCTCTAAGCACTTCCAACCCTATTCAGTAGTAATTGAAGAAGATGGAAAGTATAAAAGTATCCAAGTAAATGAAAATCCTGCCCTTAGTGAAGCTATGACACAGGTTGTAACTCAATATAAAATAGGAGAACATCCCTTGTTTACAACTGATGGTATAAATAAGGAATCATTTAAGGAGCTTAGAGCTGCTTATGATAGTCTTGAGAAGTTTAAACACATGGGTTATGATTTATCTAAGGAAGTTAATAAAGATGAAGTTGCTAATACATTAGGTTATATTTCAAATTTATTTGGTTATTATGTAACTCCTGATATGGTAAAGAGTAATCTTACAAGTGAGACTTTTAAAAGAATGTATAGTGCTTTAGTATACATGATAAAGGCTTTTGAAAACAACCTTGATAATACTTCTTATGAACCATTCAAATTCAAAGCTAAAGATAGCATCAATGGTAATATGAGAGAGTTCTTGAAACCTATTACAGAGCAACTAGAAGATGTTGCAGTCTCTGCATTTTATGATAGTGGCAAGATGTATCAAAGTTATGTTACTCCTTCCTATATGTCTAAGTTAATGCAAAAATTTAGTCAGAATGGAGAAGCCTTTGATAAATTTATAACTGAAGAGTTTGGTAATCAGTCTTGGTTCCATGAAGGTACAGATATTGAAAGAGGTTGGAAAAATAGTTGGCTTAGAGCTTTGGCTACAGATAATAAAGCTAGAGAAATTTTTAAGCATAAAGTACAACTTAATTTCAATAAGCACAATTATATGAAAAATATGAGTGATATGGAATATGCACTTTCACTATTCACAGAGTATTTCTCAGAAGGTGCAAATGAGAAGCAATCAAGAGTACCAGCTTGGTTTAGAGTACCTATGTTATCTAATAAACCATCTTCTGAGTTTATAAGATTCTATAGTGAAAGAGGTACTAACTATAGAGAGACTATTACAGATGGTATGATGAACATATTTAATCAAGAGTTAAGTAGAATCCAAACTGTATTGATGAGAAATCTTGATGCCAAAGACCCAAGATTCATAAAGAACTTTGATAAAAATGGTAAGAAGTTCTGCTTCCTTGATTTCATGAATGACTATCTTACTGGAGATAAAAAGAATAGTGAATTAGGCAAACTTATAAATGATAAAGTTAATGGTAAAGAAGTAGATGAAGCTAAGTTATATGAACTTGCTAATAAAACTATCTTTGATACTATGGATGCTAGAGCTAAAGCTATTGTAAAGGAGTGGGTAGATTCTGGTCTTATGGAAGGAGCTAAGAAAATCACAGGTATTGGTGTTACAGAGGAAGAGATTAAGTCTAATCTTGAAAACTTTGTATGGAATGATACTTTTGCAGCTATAAATATAATGGAATTAACTGTAACTGATATTGCTTATTATAAGGATGCAGAAGATTTACAAAAGAGATTAGCTCAGATTCATGCTCCAGGTATAAGAGGAAATGTAGATGCTACAGACTATGAAGGTAGGAAAGTTTCTGATGGAAAGGAAAGAACATTCTATCTTACAGACTGGGATGACTTTATATCTAATATCATTGACAATGTATCAGTTGTTTTTGATAGAAAAATAGCTGAAGCTCCTGAAGCTGAGAAAGCTGGATATAGAGCATTAAAGGAGTCTCTTGTAGGGGAGGATGGTGCATTTAGAAAAATAAATGTAGCAGATGCTCAAGGATACTCTTCTCCTACATCTTATAGAAAGAAGGCATTTATCTTTGGTAAATGGAGTAAAAAAGCAGAAGATATATATCAGAAACTTAGAAAAGGAGACTATAATTATAGTGACTTAAGTGTAGCATTTCAACCACTAAAGCCCTTTGTATATAGTCAAATAGAAAAGTCTTCTGGTGTAGCTAATGCTCCACTTGATAGACTTAAAATACCTGTACAGAATAAAAATTCTGAGTATCTTCTTATAATGGCTGATGCTATTCTTCAAAATGAGAACACTGGTAGACCAAATCTACTAAGAGCTATTTATGAAGTAATGGAGGAAAGCCACTATGATGAAAATGGTAACTATAAGACAGATGGTATTGATACTGTTCAATTTGAGTCAACTGTAAAGTCTGGCTTAATGGGTAGAATTAACCTAAATAAATATATTAATGATGCCAATGGAGAAGCTAAAGCCAAAGCTGTTATGGAAGCTTGCATATATGAGACAGCTCCTAAAACAGTTCAAGAAGTTAATCCAGAGACTGGGGAACTTGAGGATGTAACTGTAAACACTAGAACAGGTAAATATAGTCAAACTTATGTTCATGAATTACCATTTGAAGATTATTGTTTACAACAGGAAGTACCTGAACACTTTAAGAATCATGAACAAGTTCATGGCTCTCAGTTGAGATATATTGTAGTGTCAGAACTTGCTACAAAGGATAGCTTTGGTAATGATGCAACTTATGAAGTTGAAGGTAGAAAGATGTCAGCTGATGAGTTCAAAGCTGAGTATGAGCAAACTATTGCAGATAATATTGAAGAAAGTATTAGTGAACTAGAAAGTGCCTTAGGTCTTAATAGTATTAGTACAAAGGATAGAAATATTGCTCTTAGTAAGATATTGCAAAGAGAAATACTATCTAGTCCTAGATATGGTGTAGACTTATTACAAGCTTGTTCAGTTGATGAAAATGGTAGATTTAGAATACCTCTTGGAGACCCTGTTCAGAGTAAGAGAGTAGAGCAATTAATCAATTCAATTATAAAGAATAGAGTTAATAAACAAGAAATAGCTGGTGGCCCTGTTGTACAGGTTACTAACTTTGGTACTTCTAGAGAATTAAACATTAGATTCAAAGACAAGAATGGAGGTTTGTTAATGACAAGAGAAGAGTATGAGAAGAATCCTATAAAGAAGGAACTTTCTCAAACTGATAAATTTAATGCTAAATATAAGGGACTAAAAACTTCTGAAAGTACAATGTCTTATAAAGATTATATTAAAGAAAATCAAGGAGGTATTGCTTACTTTGAGGTATTTGCTCCTATATATGCTAACAATCTATTCAGTCAATTTGCTGATAAGAATGGTAATATTAGTATTGAAGCATTGGAAGCTCTTGACCCTGACTTATTAAAGATGATTGGTTATAGAATCCCAACTGAAGCTAAGTATAGTATGGCTCCTTTGAAAATTGTAGGTTTCTTACCTAGAGAGGCTGGTGATGGTATTATGTTACCTAATGATATTACACTTCTTACAGGTTCAGACTTTGATGTTGACAAGGAGTATCTTATGAGAAAGGATTATAATATCTCTAGAAATAAGATTACTAAATCTGCTCTACATAAAATACTATATGATTCTTTAATTGAATCACAGAAGGGTGAGCTAAGTTATGATACTAAGAATAAACTAAATAACTTAGTTAGACAATTCCTTGAAGACCCATTTGATAAAGCTTCCTTAGTTAATCAAAAAACAGCAGATGGATTTATGTCAATTCCAAGTAGTTCTTATAGTAAACTACTCAAATTATATCTACAAAATGCTTTCACTGTTGAGAAACCAACAGAGGGAAGAATTTATAGAAATAATAAGATTGTTGATATGACCTATGAGGTATTAACACATGAAACTAGTTGTGCAGAAATGCTGAATCCAGGTGGCTTTGACCCACAAAAAAGAATGGGTTATCTTGTTACTGCTCTTAGAACTACTGATAAAAGTTATGAAGAACTCAGCAAGATGTCTATTGATGAACTCAAAGATTTGAGTAGTAAAGATAAGAATCTTATGTTTATTGATACTCATATACAATTCTACAAACAAAATAATGCTGCTGGTTCTCTTATTGGTATATTTGCAGTTAATAGAACTGCTCATGCAGTAATAGAGAATGAGGGTTATATGATAAATGTAGACAATGCATGTAGACTCACTAGACCATTTACTGTAGCAGATATGACATTTGGAGGTAATATGCCTATTGATGTTAGATTTGACAACAATGGCCAATCAGTTGGTAAAGTTCTAGGTAGTTTGGTTGCTAGTGCAGCTGATGCTGTTAAAGACCCTGTACTTAACTTGATGAACATTAACAGTAATACGGCTAATATACTTAATACTCTCATAAGACTTGGAATGCCTTTTGATGATGCTGCACTTTTCTTATCTCAAAGAGCTATATCAAATATTCTTAATCAATTTAGTAGTGAAAATATTACAGGATTCACTTCTTTGAGTAAGGTAGTTGAGGATAGAATAAAGAAGATAAAAAAAGACCTTAACATTGATGAGAATAGTTCTCTTAATGAAGAGGAGCTTACTAGAGAGCAGTTAATTGAAGGTATAAAGTCAAGTGACCCTAGAATTGAGTATAAGGTTCTTAAATCATTCAGAAACTTCCAAAGACTTGCTGATGCTATGAGAATGCCTACCTTTGCTACTAGATTTAATTCAATAAGTAGTGCAGTAGGTCCATTGATTATTGATAACTTAATCACTGAACATAAAATGGAAAAGCTTTCTTCTGAAAGTAATATTCTTGGTTCAGATGGAGAAGAAATCAGTATTAATGACATCTTCCTTGCACATCCTATTTTGAATCAATTTAGGAAAACCTTAGGAATAGCACAGAGCTTATTTGGTAATATGCCAGCTAATAGTACAGGATTTAGAAATATCCTCACTTATGCTAGTGAAAATCCAATAGGTGATGTTATTCTTAGTGATAGAAAGGTTCTCAGTAGTTTAAGTGACTTCTACCAATCTTATCTTGTTGTAGCTGGAAATGTAGTAAACTCAAGTGACCTTGGTAAAGTTATATCAGAATTTCCTAAGGAGTTTATGGAAAAGAACTATAAGAAGCAATATGATGATAACCTTCTTATTCAATCTATAAAGTATGGTACTGATAAGGGAGGTAGGGCTACTCTTCAGATTGATATTACTGGTCTTGACATTCAACAGAAAGAGAGATTAAGTAGTGCTTGGATTGACCTTCATAAAGTAAATCCAGAATTATCTGAACAACTCTTTAAGTACTGTTTCTTTAGAGCTGGAATAGGATTTTCTCCTAAGACTTTTATGAGTTTAGTTCCTGTATATGTGAAAGAGAGGCTTAATAGCTATGTTGATACATTTAGAGTACTTCCAAATAGTACACCTGAGATAGTTCTTGACCAGTTTATTAGAAATAACTGGGACAATAACAGACTTGTTCCTAGAAAGAAGAATCTTGTTATGAGACATCTTGAGAATGGTAACTTTGAAGTATATAAAGAAAGTGATGTCAAAGAGCTTCAGAAAACTCAATATTTCAAAATGAAAGTAGATAATGTTGATAAGTTATATCAACAAGTTCTATTAAAAGATAATTCTATTGAGTATAAAGAAGTTAATCCTCTTGGAAATAACAAAGACTATCTAGAAGTTAGTGTTAATGGAATTGATAAACCAATTGAAATTCCTTCAACATCTTTAGAAGATAATGAAAAGTCAGAAATTAGTCCAAGGATAGATGGAGAAGCTAAATCAGATGAATCAACTTCAAGTGAACAAGAACAAATAGACTTATTACACCAAATCTATATGACAAAGGGTAAAACATTTGCAGATGCAGATAAGACTATCAAAAGTTATAAAGCTATGGACAATGAGTTTAAGAAGGCTATTGAATCACAAGTTAAGAAGTTCATGAAATCTAGACTTGAAACTCTTGGAATCAAATTTGATGAAAAAACTATAGAAGAAGAATATAAAAAACTTTGCTAAATGGCTAAAAATTCATGTGAATTATATCCTATAATAAAGGGTAAACCTAGTAAGCTCTATAAGGACTTACTTAAAGTCACAGGAAATAGACCAAAAGCTAATTACATCTATGCAGTCTACCTCCAATCGGGGGTAGCTGCACAGATGGATAGCTTAGGTTATTCCAGAAATGACCAAGGTGAACATAAAATTGCAGATGTAGAGAAGCACCTAGATGTAATGTCATTTATTAGAGAGTCTACAGAAGGAAAAGTAAGTGAAGTATCAAGAACAATAGGAGCTACTGATTTCTCAGGGAATCCTATTGATTATACTAATGCCAAGGATGCTCTTGATATAGCACAGCGTCATAATAGCTCCAGTAAAGGTACTGTTGCTGCTGTTTATTCAAAAGGTGATAAGTTTAACATTGTAGTAGATGTAAAAAATGCAAGAACACAGTTAAGAAGTGCTCAAGTTGAAAAGCAATTACAACAATGGGATATACTAAAGCAAGCTATTAATAGTATTGGTATAGATATTGAGTCTGCTGATATCAATAAATCAGTATACAATGCAACTAATGCTAGAAATGCTATACACCAGATGCGAAATATACAGCTTACTGATAATAAGTATCTTGATAGAAAAGAAATTAAAGACCTTCTAGTATTTAATGAATCTAGTACTCAAGTACAAAGACTCAAACAAATGTTTGGCACACTAGATGAGGTTGCTCAGAAGATATATGATTCTTATAGAACTGGTGGAATAACATCTTCTCAAAGAGCCTTAATAGATTCTACACTAACTAATTGTAAAAAATATAATGGACTTAATGTTAATGCAGTTTCAAATCAAATAGAGAGTGTAGAACAAGCAATTGGAAGCACAGAAGAAGGTAAAATAGAAGACACGATAAAGGCATTAAATAAAAAATATAACCTAGACTTTAATGAAATAGTACTAGTTGGAAACAACATAAGAAGCTTATCTCAAGCAGCATCAGAGGCTGCTGTAACATTACAAAGACAGCTCAAGAAAATAAAAGCAGAGCAGGGAGTAACTCCAGAAACTACTAGATTAGAGCAGTCTTTGCATACACTTATGAAGGAAATTAGTAGTAATAGATATTATGCGGGTATTTTAGGATTTCTTAGTGAGGCTTCTACACAGATACAAAAGATGGAGAATATTCTACAGAATACACCACAATCTGGAAGTAATCTAGAAAGGGCTTCTGCTATAGCTAAATCACTGATGCAAGTGAAATCTATTACTGAGGGTTATAAAAATATACTTACATCATTATCTAATATTGATAATATAGTTTCTGATGAAAGACTTAGTGATACAGATAAACAAACCATAAAGAGTCAAGCTACTAAATTAGTAGAGTTCTTTAATAAGCATGATAAAACTCTAAAAGAGTTAAGATTAAACACTATGACTACTATAGCTACTGAATATCTAGGAGATAAACTATCTAATGGTATGGCTGTAGTTAATATAGTTGAAATGGCTGAAAAAGACTCAACTATTTATGATTACTTATATAGCATAGGAAGAGTTTCTAATCCATTAATTGCTACTATGGGTAATATTATAAGAGATGCTCAATCCTCTAGAGATGCTAAAATGAATGCTATATCTCTCAGAATAAGAAGAGCAGAAAATAAACTTAGAAAGGCAGGTATCAAAAGTGATTTCATGTATGAATCAAATGGTTATATTATAAGTGATATTGATTGGACTGCTTATAACAAAGCGAGAACTTTTTTCAGGAAAAGCTTAAGAGGTCAAGGAAATAGAGGTCTATCTATAGATGAGGCTATGAAGAATTGGGAAGAGGCTAATACAGAAGATAGAGTAGTAGATTTTGATAGTGGTAGAACTGAAAGAGTTCCCAATGCTACATATAGAAAGGCATTTCCTCAATTAACTAAAGAGCAAAAGGAATATTATACTACAATGATGCAAATAAAGGGAGAACTAGGCACTCTCTTACCTAATTATGCTCAACGACAATTTGTACCTCCTCAAGTTAGAAGGTCTTTCATTGATGCTATACAAGCAGCTATTAAAGGAGGAAGCCTTAAAGATTTAATAAAAGCTATTAGAACAAAGTTCAAAGACCTTACTACTATAAGAGAAGATGATGATAGATATGCAAATAATGGTATAGTAAATGGAGAAGAATATAATATAGTTAATGGAGCACTTGATAATACTCCATTTAGGCAAATACCTATATTCTATATCAACAAAGTTAAAGACCAAGGAGAGCTATTAAAGGACTTTTCTAGTGCTATACAACACTTAGCAGGAACTGCAATAAATTATGAAGCTATGAATAGTATTAAGGATACTGTTGAATTTATGGCTGATTTTATCAAGGACCAAGAAGTAGCTGCTGGAAGAAATTATAAAAGTCTAGATATGGTAGAAGATACAGGTATTAGAGTTTATAAACAATTAAAAACTTTTGCAAGTAATTCTAATACTATTGGCATTGTTGATGGATTTATTGATAAGTATCTATATGGTGTTACTATCAAAGATACTGGAAAGTATCATCATTTATTAAGAAATCTACTTGCTTATACCTCTTTAAAGAGTCTAGCTGTTAATGTCAAAGGAGCTATATCCAACTACTTAGTTGGTGAACTTCAAATGCTTATAGAAGCTGGAGCTATGGAATTTTATAATCCTATTGACTATGTATGGGCGCATAAAAAAGTTTTTGGTGATAATACTATAGGTTCTGTTGGAAGAATAATGGATTTCATGACTAATAATACTAATAGTAAATCAGTATTGCTAGCACAGGTATTTGACCCATTAAATGAAAACTTCAGTGAACAACAACATCAGAGATATTACAGAGGACCATTAAGACATCTTCTAGGAAAAGATTTTACATTTATTGGTTATGGAGCAGGTGAGCATTTAATTCACTTTGTAACTATGTATGCTATACTACATAATACTAAAGTTAAAATAAATGGTGAAACTAAAACTCTTTATGATGTATTTTCTGTAGGAAATAAAGTAGATGGCAACTCTGAACTAATAATTGATAAGAATGCTACATATATCAATGATGAAGGTCAAGAAGTACCCATTGATAATAATTTTTTAGAAAAAATTAGAAAGAAAATTAGATATGCAAATCAAACTATGCATGGTGCTATGAATGAGGAAGACAAGGGTTTAATTCATCAACGCATGGCTGGTAGATTTGTAATGAATTTAAGACAATGGATGGTTGAACATTACTCTAGAAGATTCAGAAGTTCTCATTATGATGCTACCCTTGGTGAAAATAGAGAAGGCTTCTATAATACAACATCTAAGTTTGCTTATGCTATGGTAGGAGATATATTTAATTTCCAAAAGGAGTCAATGCTACATTGGAATGAAATGAACTCTATGCAAAAAGCTAATGTTAGAAGAGCATTATCAGAATTAGCAGTTTTATCTAGTTTGCTTACATTATCATTTGCTCTTGGTGAACCTGATGAACACAAGAAGGAGTTTTGGATGAGAATGTTTATTTATCAAACAAAGAGGGCTATTACAGATATAAATGGCTCAACTCCTTGGGGTATACCTATGGAAATGAATACTCTAATAAATAGTCCTATAGCTGCATCTAACGTAGTTAATTCCTTTATTTACCCATTTGCTGGTATTAAGGATATTAATGAAACTATTAAAAGAGGCAAACATAAAGATGAAAATAAATACTTTAGAAATATTAAGAAGTACCTAATTCCTTTCTATGGTCAGATTGAACAACTTATGGAAATGGATGAAGATAATGGTGTATTTCAAGTGTTTGAAAAGAATAATTTACAAAAGTAATGATATAATAAAAGCCAGTAGGAATCCCTACTGGCTTTCTTTTTTATCTACAATTTTGTAACATATCAATCCAAGAATCTATATCCTCTATATTACTTGTGGGCATATTATGCTCTTTCAACCAAGCTTCTGCTTCAGATATTTTACCCTTAAAACCTTTTTCTTTTAATATTCCTCTTACCTTTTTACTATAATTTCTATTTTTAAGAATAGAATTTACATCAGTAGGTTGAGCATTTGCACTAGCTTGTAGTTCAGCTAGTGATGTATTACCTGTTTTATTAATATCTTTATTCTTATTTTTACTCTCAATATTAGTAGTACCTGTGGATGAATTGAATGTTCCATCCATTACAGGAGATAATAATGCTCTCTCAGAATCAGTTAATAAATTATATTCTATCTTTACAGGACTAGTTGAGATTGGTATATTAGGATGTAAGATTGGCTTAGCATCTCTATATGGAACACTAGTGGATAATGTTCCAGTATTATCTTCCGTCTGATAATAGAGTTGATTGGTCTTTTCATCTGCTTTATACACAGTTTTTCCATCTCTCCATCCTTTAGGAGCTGGGTAGCTTACCTCTATTGGAATTATAGAAGTTTCTTTTACATTAATACCATACTTTGTCTCTAAGAATTGCTTATACAATGATAATTGCTTATTCCACTTTGCAGCTTTCTTAGCATTAGGAGCACTTCTATTAGTCTTCATATCAAAGATATAGAAGTTACCATCTCTGTCATAAGCAAGCAAGTCCAAAGTTCCTGCTACAGGCAACTTGTATTTCTTACCATTAGCATCTGTAACTTCAATTTCACCTGTAACTGTAACATCTCTAGGAACTACTGTAAGACCCTTCTTATCAAAATTTGCTTTTAATTCTCTTAACTGCTTTTCAAAAGCTTGTAATTGAGAAGTAGAAGCATTTGGATATCTCTCATGTAAACTATCTAGATTACCTAATTTATTAGCAAAGAAATCCCTTACAAAATCATCCATTCCTGTTCCCACATTAGTAGATGGAGTAATCCAAGGACTATTTGGGTCAAATCTCTCAGTACCTTCAGTAGCTTGAATTACTGATGTAACTCTAGCATATTCCTTTCCTGTAGAATCAGTGTATACACTTCTATTATTATCTAGAATAATATCATGTGTATCAGTTATAATTCTATCCACCATAGCTTGTGCTCTAAGCTCAGTATCTGTTGGTTGAGGCTTAGCCTCAGATGAAAAGTCTCCACTTTCTTGAGCAGCAATCTGTTCATCAGTTAGATTAACATCTTCACCTTCAGCAGTCATCTCTACCTTGTCAAAAGTCATAGAGTTTTCAATGTTCTCAAGTCTTTGTTTCTCCTCTTTGGCTGCCTTTTCTTTAGCTGCTTGAATATCTCTTTGTTGTACTTTATTTACAACAGTTCTAGAATCAGCTATACTAAGCTCAGCTATAGTACCATTTTTAAATACCTTGATTACTTTTGCATTTGTATTATCAGAATTAATGATATAATACTTAATACCTTTGTTACCATATTTATCATTACCAACTAAGCTAGGAGCTAAGTCATTTACTCTTATATAGTTAGCCCATTTAATTTGATTGAGTAATGTAGGGTCTGTTATCTCTTTCCAATTAGCATCATACCATTTACCATCCTTTTCCCTGTATTGAATGCCTCTATGATATACAGAATGTTTCTTTTTATAATCAGCTTTATCTAAATCACTATTAGCATCTAGATTTGGAGTTCCATTCTCTATTGGTTTTGTTTTGATAGGATTACCATTATCATCCATTGAATACACTGTGTAACTTGCATTAGATGTTCCTAACTTAGCTATATCAGTATTCAAAGCACCTGCCTCTGCATACATTCTTAACTGTACAGGGTCACTAAGAGTAGATAGAGTAATATTAATTCTAGGATTAAGCTCAAAGATAGCATTAATTAAGTCCATTCTATTAAAGTTAGCATCCTCTAAATTGAATGTTCTAATTATAGTACCATTTTTAACTGTGCTAACAGTTGCTTTATCCTTCATTCCAATAAGAATATTATCCCCATCCTCTTTTATATTAAGCAGTTTGACAAGTTGATTAATAGCACTTAATCTATCAGAGTATTTAACAGAACTTAATTCATTAAATAGGTTATTTAACTGAGTCTTCAATGTACCATCTTGTAAGTCAGAGAGCATTGTAGACCTTATTGCTGCTGGAATGTAGTTGCCATTAGCAGCTTCAACTAATAAGAATACAGCACCTAAATTACTTAGAGTGTCTCTTGGAGGATACACAGTATTTCTAAAAGAGACATTTGCATAATGTAAACCATCTCCAAACATTATACCCCACTTGAGGTCTTGAAGTTTCAATCCTTTAGGATTTCTATTAGAGTCAGATAAAAGTTCTGTAACAGGTCTAATCTTTGTTTCAGTATCTCCTATCATTTCTCTTACAATTCTTCCAGAGGTCATTTGTTCAACTTCTGTATGTCCACTTGGGTCTACATAGAATCTTTCTGAAGGATTTTCAGTAAAATATTTATACCTATTCTTCTTTCCTTGATATAGTACACTTCTATAAGTATTACCTTGAGCTGGATTAGTTCTATCAAATCCCATAGTACCAACTATTAGATATTGCTTACCATTAGATGTGATAACACCACCTCTATCTTCATTATGTACTCTCTTTACAGCATCTGTATACTCTACACATAAAAGTGAAAAATCATTAAGTGCAGCATCATCTGTAGCATTAGCCTGTGGATTAACATAGAGTATTTCTAACTTATTATTAGCTTTTACTATATCTTTAAGCTCATTATCAATAATTTCTTGAAGTTTTATATTAGCAGTCTTGAACCAATTAAAGAATCTACTCATTTTATCATTAGGGTCTTTACCAGTTCTCTCTACTTCCTTAGCATCTTCTTCAAGAGCTTTAACATCATAGCCATACATGGCATTACCTAACATATTTTCTGATGTAGAAGTAAAGTTGTTTCCTTGGTCAGTAGTATCAGCAGTACCCTTAGCAACAATTCCTTCTTCTATTTTATGTCCTTCTGTCTCTGCTTGTTCTACTTGTTTTTCCCAATCAGGACTCTCAAAGTCTATAGTTCCTGATGAAAAGTCCACACCCTCTTTTCTTTGTTCTTCTATAGCTTTGTCTCTAGCTAAATCTTCATCAGTCTGCTCATAAGTATTTAATTGCTTATTAGCTTCTTCTTGATTTTTTCTCTCTTGTTCAGTTTCAGTATAAGCCTCTTGAGCGTTTTGTTCATTAGACTTTTCTTTTTCTGTCTCTTGATAGGCTTCTTGTATGTTACTTTGAGAGGAAGTTTCTTGATTATTTTTTTCTGCTGTAGAAGATTGAGTAACTATAGAAGTTTTTGTTTTATTATTTTCACCAACAATTGAGTCTTTAGATGGATTTTCAGATTCATTTAAGATATAAAAAGCATTAGCTAAATCATTAGCTATTCTCTTTCTATAAACAGACATAGTAGCCTCTACACCTCTTAAATCATCTATTTGAGATAATTGTCCTTTAGTTTTCTTAGCTATTTCTTCTTTTCTAATCTTAGTTTTTTCTAACTCTGCTAAACTAGACTTAATATTATCAATGATAGTATCTATAGTTAAAGCTTTACCATATTTATCTGTTAAGAAATCTGGTCTTTTTCCTTTTAAAGCTTTTTTTCTATAGAAATCATTACCTTCTACTTCTTTAGGATAAAATTTATCAAGAATTGAAGTTAGTTCATTTCTTATTAAAGATAATCTCTCTTTAGGAATACTTGGCAACCTTACTACTTTAGTAGTAGTTTCTTCTGACTGAGTTTTTTCAGGTCTTTCTGCATCAGTTCTATCTTCAGCATCTTGTATCTTCTTCTCTTCTTGCTTAGCTTGAGTCTCTTGAGATTCCTGTCTAGCTTTTTTTTCTTCTTTGGTTTCAATAACTGTAGACTTCTCTGTACTCTCTATACCTTTAGCTTTATTATATGCTTTCTTTAGAGCATTTTTAGTATCATCATCTACAGCATTTGAGTTAAATACTTTTTCAAATTCAGCATCTATAGAATTATCATTCTTTAGAGAGTTTATTAAAATATTATCAATAGATTGACTTAACTCTGGTGTATCAGTTATAGCAGGAAGTATTTTACTTTTAAAGTTATTTACTTCCTTTACTTTGTTTATAGTTTTTGTTAAAGCTTCATTATCATTATATCTATTAAGTACTTTATCTAAAGTACCATTATCATATTTATAAAGTATTGGAAGAATAGATTGATAATCACTTTGTTCTACATTATTACCTATAAGTACATTTGGATTTATTGCATTTACCTCTTCCTCTATAGCATCTGCTTTCAATTCTTCTCTAGTATTTAAAATAGCTTCTAAAAACTCAATTTGCTTCTTACGTGCTAATAATTGAGCTATCTCTGGATTTTTAGAACTATCAGTAAATGCTTTCATATTACCCTCTCTAGAGTTTTTCAACTTAGCAAGGTCATCCATATATTCCTCTACATTAGAAACTCCATTCTCTAAATACTTTTGTTCTAAGTTATCTAAAACTTTTTTCTGTTCAGGAGATAATTTGTCTTTGCTACTAAAGAGATAAGCCCTAGAATCAGCATCCATATTTTCAATTTCTTGCTCTGTAAATACTTTAGAAGATTTACCTTTTTCATCTAGATTAGTGCTAGCTTCTTTAATTAAGTTCTCTTCAATATCTAAATTATCTTTATGCTCTTTTAAAGTACCTATTAAAGTTTTTAGTAGAATTTTACCTCCAGAAAGTTCTCTTGTTTCTTTATTACCTAAATCTTCTTCTAATTGCTTTATTTGTTTATCTAACTGTTCTTTATTATATTGAATTTCTTTAAGTCTAAATTCTTGAAATCTTTTATTAGGAAATAGAGCTAAAATATCATTAACATCTTGTTTATGAGATACAGTACTCCCCTTTGTAAGACCTAAAGATTCTTCCATTTCATTTATTCTAGCATCATAGGTGTCAGCCATTACTTTTGTAGTAGTAACAAAGTCTAAAGCTTCTTGACTTATATTAGGATGTTCTATCTGTAATTTAGACATAGTTTCATCCATAGAATCAATGATAGTTTTAGCTTTACCTATATTATGTTGTAGTCTTTCTTCAGCAGCAGCCTCTGCTTCTTCTTGTGGAAGTTTAGCATCTTCTTTATTTGAAGTCTCCTTTAAGAAGTCATGCTTCATATTTTCATATAGAGCCTTTGTTTCTTCATTAGCTTTATCAGTTCCTAGAGTTCCTTCTCTAATAGCATTAATAGCCTTTAAAGCATTTTGTGTAGCAGGATAAGCTTGTACTATAGGATTATTCTTTTCTCTATTAAGAAAAAGTAAAGTGCTAAGAAATGCTTTATCTTTTGCAGTTTTAGCATCACTGAGTGTTCCATTTTCAACAGAAGATTCTGCTAAATTAGTAATAGAAGCTAGGTCTAGAATATCATTAAGGTCTAGACTCCTCTCAGATAATATTTTATTAATTTGTGAAACAGCTTTACTATTAGCTATATCTTGATATTTAGCATCATAATAAGCACTTCCTAAACCTGTAGAAGAAAGGATTCCTTCTATTACTTTATCCTTAGTAGACCTTTTTTCTCTTGACTCAGCACTTTCATAAGGAGATTTACCTCTTCTAAGTATACTTCCAGCATCAGGTAAAGCAGCTCCTAAAGCACCAACAAAACCATCATAAAATGATTGTTTATCAGACATCTTTTCTACACCTCCTTGTATAAAAGCATTAGATGTAGAATATAAATTTTCAAGGAATTTACCTACACTTTTTACTGCATCTTTATTATATTTTTGATTTAAATAATTATCATATCTTTGAAAAGCTGCACCTTCAACTGCTCCTGTAGTTAAATCATCAGTATAATTACTTATAAAACCTCCCCATACAGCATCTTTAACTGCTCTCCATCCTGCTTTTTTAGGAGCTTCTTGATACTCCATTTCTTTAGTTTTAGGATTATAGAGTAAATTACCTTTTTCTCTATTAGATATAAATTCCATTTTCCTTGTAGAAGGATTGTATTTATATTCAGTTATTCTAGGATTATAAGGTTTTACACCTCCTTGTTCTCCTCTTAATAATTGATTAGTTTGTTTACCAAATAGATAATTTCTATAATTTATATTAACAAAAGTATTCTTAGCAGCTTCAATAGTAGCATCTAATGCAAAGGCATCTGTAGCTATTCTCTCTATATTATCCCTATTTTCTTTAAAGTCTTTATTATCATTAGCTACTTCATCTCTATTATTCTTAACATAATCTGAAAAATAAGCAGCCATTTCTTTACCTACTTGGTCTTTAGCTAAAGTTGTAGCAACTTCTTTAGTCATCATGTTAGTATTTCTACCTTCCACTATAGTAGGTTTCATAAGTTCATTAGCTCTATTTGCTACTTTATCATTAAATTCTTTTGTATTAATATAAGATTTAAGTAGCTCTTTAGCTTGTCTTTCATCCTCTTTCTCAGTAAGTTGCAACTTAGTATCTTCATAAGCACCAAGACCATAACCAGCAGCTACAGGAACTCCTGCTGTCATATAAGTTCCCATAGCACCCCATTTACCTATATTATTACCTAAGTTTAAAGCTTTTGTAGCTTCCATACCAAGTTTAGAAGCTGTGTATTGGACAGTATTTTTAGCTAATTTACTTACTTGTCCAAGAATACCTCCTGTAATTCTATTAGCAAGAGCATACTTTCCCATCTTAATACCTTCATTGAGGGATTCCCAAGAGAAAAATCTACCTTCTTCACCAGCCAAAGATACATTATTATAAGGACTTATACCACCATTTTCTCTAGCTTTCTTTATAATATCAGAATCAAAAGTATTGAACTTATCAACACCATCCCAATAAGATAGATTAAGTAACAATGGAACATTATTACCTTCAAGAATATCACTAGTTAAGTGTGAATTTCCTCCTAAAGCATTATTAACTTTATCATAGCCATAAGCACCAGCAGCAGCTATACCTGCTACAGTTTCACCTAAAGCTCCCATTGCACCTACTGCTACATTCTTACTAGTATTTAATCCCCAATCCCAAGCACTTTGATTTTTAGAAATATGATTTTGTAAATCTTGATTATTAATAGACATTGCACTATAACCACCATCATTAAATGTCAAGTCAGTGGCTAAAGTCTGAGTAATCATATTTAATTTATCACCATTAGTAAGGTCTGCTAATTCTTTTCTATCTTTAAAGACATTATAGTAAGAATTATTTTTAGCTACTACTTTATTAAATAAAGTATCTAGGTTAGATGCCTCTCCCTTAGAAACATCTACCCCATAAGCTTTTAATTCCTGTAGCACAGGAGCAGCCTGTTGCATAGCATTAGCATCTTTGAATATATCACCATTAGTAATACTACCTAATAAGTTTGATACTTGTGGTGTTATTTTTTGAGCTTGCTCTTTCTTTCTATTATTATCCTTAGCTACTATATCATTTAGTTTACTTTCAGTATTTTTATTATAAAGACTTGATACAAGAGCATCTCCAATAGATGCAAGACCACCATACATTGCACCAGCCATAGCACCTGGTGCAGCACCTATACCACCAAACCAAGCACCAATGCCAGCACCTATAGTAGCACCAGCAGCTATTGTCCCTAATGGATTTTGATTATAATATTTATCAGAAGGGTCGTAATCTGAGTTAAGAAGTTCTTTCTTACCTTCTGTAGTAAGTTGATTTATTCTAATAAGATTATCTGCTGAAGTATTATCTTTATTAAAGAACTTGTTAATAGTTTTATTTAATATAGCATTATCTAAGAGTTCATTTCTTTGATTATAATCTAAAGTTTTAAATCTAGAATAATTAGGGTCACTATTAAAGTAATTTGTAAATTGATTGTTTTTATAATATTGCTCTTGGTCTGCAATTGACATATTTTTCAGACCATGAGTTTTAATAAATTGGTCCCTTTCTTCTTTAGAGAGATAACCTAAATTAAATTGTTTATTATAATATTCTATTGCATTCCTCATAATTTCATTTTATTGAGTTATCTTTTATTTGCCTAGAAGTTCGTTTCTCATACTTAGATAAGTGTCTTTAAATTCTTGGTTTCTAACATATTGTGGAGTTTCCTTATTATTCTTTTTTTGATGCGCAAACTCTACACCTTTACCATTTACAAAGGACACTTTAAAATGATTATTACTAAACCAATCTATATCTCTATGTATTTTAAAGTATTTATCAGCAACCATATTTATTCTATCATCAGGTATAGACCCAGCAGAATTTTCCAATCCTGCAAATCTTAAAATATAATTTCTAATTTCTCTATTAGATTTACCATGAATACCTCCATCTGGACTAATACTTAAGCTATGTTGCTTATTACCTTCAGTAAAGGTAGTTTCTGAGTCCTTGACACTAAAGTTTGGGTCATTATCACTATAGTTTTCAAATCCTTTTGAACCACCTTTAGACCATGCTCTAAAATAAAATGGAGTAATATTTTCACTATTAGAATCTAGAACATCATTGGTTTCTTTTTGTTCTGCACTTTTTTTATTTTTCATGTAAGTGTCTGGATTCTTTACATTAGAAGAAAACCATCCATTAGGAGTTTTTTCCAATACTTTTAGATTACCCTTTTTATCTCTTATTATTACTCTTCCTGTCTGTTGACCACTTGAATCTTTCTCTGGAGTATATCCTTGTTTTTCTAGGTCAGATAATGAAGGTACAGTATTAGAACCTGGATTATTAGGGTCTGAATATAACATTAAAGAAGGGTCTCTTTCCCATTTCCTAGTAGACTCATTATATTTTAATCCAGCACTAGCAGCAGATAGGTTTAATTGCTTTTCTGCTCTAGCATCTGCATTCTTAGCTAATTGTAATTGAGCCTTTTGATAATCAGATTGGAAGTTTTGATTAGCTTGGAATGTTCTAGTAGGTTTATCTAATCCTGCATATAGACCTGTATTAATAGCATCCTCTATAGCTTGTTTACCCATAGCATCATATCTATCATAACCAGCATCTTTCATTACTTGAGCTTTAATTTCAGCGAATCTATTTTGTGCTTGAGCATTATTAGCTATTGCTGCTTTTAAGTCTTCATAAGAACCTCCTGTGTGTTGAGTTAACATCCAATATTGATTTCCCAATGCTTTTTTAAACTCTGGGTCCTTCATAGCTGAAGCCATTGCAGCTTCTGTCATAGCAGCTGTTCTTTTAGTAAGAGCATCTCTACTTTGATACCTATTATTAGCTGTTTTACCATGAAGAAATTGGTCTAAAGAGTTATATTCTCCTACTTCAAATATAGCATCAGGACCTGCTTTAACTCTTAATTCATTAGCTGTTTTCATAGCTTCACTAGCTCTTGCTATAGGCTGTATATCACTAGCATACCTTCTTTTCATAGAAAGGAGTTGACTCCTATTTTGAAGAGTCATTCCTTTACTAAAATCATCTACTATATTATTTAAATCATTAGCATACTTGCTATACATTGCATAAGCTTCAGGACTCTGTGTCTGATTTACAATGTCTTTCCATTGTTCTGTTTGAGTAGCTAAGTTAGAGTAGTCTGCTTCTGTCTTATCATAAGCCTCTTTATATTGCATTAAAGGCTTTATAAGCTCATCATAAGAGAATGGTCTAAATTTACTATCTATAACTAACTGCATTATTTCTTCTTTTTATTTGAGGTTAATTCTCTTCTGGCTGAAGGTGTTGCATAAATATTTTGCATAGGTACTGATAATGGAACAAAACCAGCTTCAGCTAATCTTCTAATCATGTTCATTCCTTTATTCTCATAGCCTATATCACCTAGAGTAGATAAGAATCCACTTAGATTAGCAGACTTAGCAGCTTCAGCAGCCATTCTAGCCTTTTGTCTCATTTCAGCAGCAGCCATTATACCCTTAAGAGCATAATCTCTGGCACTTGCATAGGCTTGCTGATTAGCCATATCAGCTTGTAATTCACCTTGTGAGTTAGCTTGATTAGTAGCTCTATTAAAGTCTTCAACCTTTTGTCTTTGTTCTAGATTATATTCTTCAGACTTTCTAAACAAGTCACCTAATTTATCTTGAGCATTATAATCAGCAGCAAGAATACCTGCTATTGCTCTACCACTATTACCACCACTTTGATTAGCTAAAGCTCTTCTTGTAGCACCAGCTTCTGCATTAAGTTTATTAATGTAATAATCTCTATCAAATGGTCTATAAGTAAGTTTATTACCAATAGGATTCCATGATACAGGCATATAAGAACCCCCTCTTGTAGCTGCCTCTATCTGAGCTGCTTCAGTATAATCAGGTTTATTAGTAAATCCTAGAGCATCTGATAATGCTGCCATACCTAAACCTACAGCAGGAACATATCTTAAAGCTTCATTAGATGTTCCAAGGTCTAAATTTTTAGAAGTAGTTTTATTTTCTTCTTCAGCAGGAACTGTATCATAATAATAATCTGTATAGATAGTGCCATTTTCAATAGGTCTTTCCTGTTCACCAGCTTCTCTATATTGCTTATAAGTATCTGCGAAAGTGTGACCAACTTTATCTAGTCCTTCCCATGGAGTAACTTTCATAGGAGTTACAGTAAAGTTTCCTTTAGCATCTTTACCTCTCAAGAAGTATCTATTAGCTCTCTTTATAGGAGTTGCATCATTAAAAAATTGATGCATAAATCCTGGATTACCATCAGTTGCTAATTTTCTAATACTTGGTAAAGCATCATCAGTAAGATTAGTATTAGATACTTTATACTGAGGATTAGCTGTATAGAAAGCATCAATAGCTTTCCATCTATTAGTACCTTTATTAGCATTATTATTATAGAATTTATATTGCTCATTAAAGGCATTATTTATATCAGCAATGTTCATACTATTAACCTTGTTTAAGTAGTCTTTAGTATAATTACCATCACTGTCAAACCATCCACCATTATATCCAGCTACATATTTATATGGTTTATATGTGAAACCACCTGTATCAAATCTATTTCCTTCATGAGCTTCTTCTCTAACACCTTCTTGTGTTTGAGCTAAATCAGACATTATCTCATGTAAAGTTTCTTGACTAATTGGGTCATTAGGTCTTTCTATAGCACCCTTAGTTAATTGCTTAACAGCATCAGCAAAGGTTAAATCTTTAGCTCCTCTTAGCTTATATTTATTTCTTATAGCTTTAGGAACAGTTAATCTATTACTAAATACATAGTCATTGTATATAGCTTCTCCTTCTTCAACTAAGTTAGGTTTACCATCAGGAGCTACACCCATAGGAACACCTTCATAAGGATTACTCTCATGTGTACCTCCTTCATCAATAAACGTAAGTCCTGTAGAAAAATCTCCACCATTAGTATTTAACTCACCACCAAAAGCATGATGCCATTTTGCTGCATTCTGAGCAAATATTGCTCTCTTTCTAGTTAAAGGATTCTTACTATGTGTTAATTCTTCTGTGGTCTTTCCAGTCCTTTTCTTAGTAGCATTAAATTTACCCCTATTCTCAGGATTAATATGAATACTTCCACCATTAGCATATTGATTAAGAAATCCTCCTAAAGCTGCATAGTTTGCTTCTAAATTATTCATTGTAGTTTCTGTAATATTATCAGCATTATTTTGTAATGTATTCTCAGCAAAGGTATTAGCCAATTTCATCTGTTCTCTTAGCTCTCTAGCTTTTCTTTTTGCCTTGTTAGAGAACCAACCATCCTTACCAATATAGCTATTAGAAAAATTATTTCCCATAGCAGTACTTCCCCAAGTATCAGCTAAAGTGTCAAAGTTACTTGCATCTGATTGGAAACTATTAAGTCTATTAATAGTACCTTCAACATTAGCAATGTTTTCTTGGTTCATTTTAGAACCAAACATTCTATTTGTTAAGCCTCCAATAATTCCTAAACCTGCTGAAGCTACTGCACCCCAAGGACCTGGAATAGCACTTGCTATACTACTTAAACTACTCATTGCATTACCAACACCACTGGTCATGCCTCCTCCAATAGCATTACCTGCCATACTTCCAACAGCACCTGCTGCTCCATTAAGAGCACCTGACTGAAATCCACTCTTTAGTGCTGTTCCAAGATTACCAAATAATCCTGGTTTAGTTGCAGGATATACTTCAATAGGTTTCATTGGAAGAGGTTCAATACTTTTATATTGTGATATTTTTAAATCTTCTACAAAAGAAGGAGTAGAACCATTACTAGGTCTGTATGGGTCATTTTGCATCTGACTTCCATACATATAATAGTTATTTCTATAACTTAATAACTTATTATATCTTCTATTATTAATTCTATTAGCCATAACTTATTAATTTATTTGTGCAAAGGTATATAAAATAGATGATATTATCAAGTATTTAAGGATAAAAATAATAGGGACATAAGATTTCTCTTACATCCCTATTAAATTAAATTGTATATTTGGTTGAAATATCATTTAATACAAAATGAAAATCACTTTCTCTACCTTCCTTATTGTTAAATCCAAGAGTAATAGCAGCCCAAGGATTTCTCATTCTAGCTCTTCCATCTCTAGGAATTTGTCCTCTCCAAACTCTAAATTTCTTTCTTAATGAAGTATCCTTAAGAACTCTTCTAGTTTGTGATAAAGACTTATATCCAGAGTTTTGATAATCAGTATAGACATTTATCCAATCAAAAGATTCATTATGTAATAAGTTACCATCACTATCATATAGGTCAGCTCTGTATTCTATAGTATCAAATATCTTAGTATAAGTAGCATCTTCATTACATATATAAGTAAAACTAGGATACTTTATTTCTCCATAGAAGTTATTATATTCCCCCTTAAAGTTTTCCCATAAGCTAGTAACTTTATCTTTACTATCATATGATAATGATAAAAACATGTTTTTCATTGGGAACATAACTACATCATCATAACTCATTAAAGAAGTAAATTGACCCAATTGCTCAGAATAACATAATGTGTTATCATTATTTCCTGAACCTTTAGGACTTAAATACAAATCTTTATTATTAGGGTCGTAACTTAATCTTAATGAATTTGTACTTTGTATATTCCATTTTTCATTAGGATGATATTTTACAAGCCATGATTTACCTCCTAATTTAGAACTTAAATCTTGTAATTGACCATTATATAAATATAGTGTATCAGTATTACTGTCTACAAAATAAAGACCTATAGAAGATTTAGATATTGCCCATTTATCTTGGCATCCTATAGTATCACTAATTAGTCTAGCTCCTTCAACCTTATAGCTATTAGTAATTTCTATAGGAGTACTATCAGATGTAGGTATTTGTACTCTACTATTAAATAAAATTTGATTTATTGAATGTTCTTGAAATGCTATTATAGATTCATTAAAGGTTTCAATAGATGTAATAGAACCTGCACTTCCACTTAAATCTAATGAATTAGCTAATGTAATAGTAGTCCAAGCATCTACATCTTCAAGATAAGATTTCTCCATTGACCATATTACTTGAGTAGGATATTTATTATTTCTATAATATTCCTTATCAAGTATTCTGTAGTTAAAGAAATTATCTCTTTGAGAATAAATAGGATTCATTAAATTAAAGTTAGTAGGAGACATATTGAGATTACTAATTTGGCCTCTATTTCTATCATATCTACCATCTAGATTAGTTCTAGATTCACACATGAAGGATGCAATTTCTACTACACTATTTTCATCTTCAGTAGTAAAAGCATAAGTCTTTAAGCAATCATATCTTTGATAATATGTATCTCCATATCTAAACTCAATAGGACTATCTAATGAAACACTAGGTCCAGCAGGTATCCAAGAATTACTTCTAAGGGCTTCTTCAGTATCTCCACCAAACATATTAGTAGGCTTTGACTTCCTTCTTAATTCAGCCATATATAGACAAGCCCTTGGATTAGAGATATTAATATTATCTTGTTTAACAGAGTATGTATCATTAGCAGCTATTTGAACTAGAGCATAACCAGTACCAATATAAGTAACTTTCCAATAGGATTCTGTGCCTCTAAATTTATAAATATCATTTACATTATTACTTGAGAAAACTGCCTTTACCCATTCAGTTACTCCATCTACAATCTTACCTGTAGACATATATAAGTCAGCATAACTAGTGTCTGTACCTCTTACTGAACAAGTACATATAGCAAATAATCCAAGCTGAGTATAACCAAGTATTTTAGAGTACTGTTTTAATACATCCAACATGCTCTTCTCTATTTCAGAAGATGTAGCAGAATTGTAATATACATATTGTATAACAGCTTCTTTATAGTTTTCAATAGGAGGTTCTGTAGGTTCTACATTAGACCAAAATGGAATAGCATTAGTTCCTGTATACTTATTTAATTCTCCTAATCTAGGTAAAATGACAGGAGAAGAGTTATTCAAGTAATTAAGAGCAAATACTGCATGAGCTGTAGACTTATATTTCATTCTAACAGGTTCATTAGTTTCCTTAAGTTGAGCTTTGTAATCACCTACAAAGTTCTTTCCATAATTATCTCTAATGTTCTGTAATGGAACTCTTGTAAATGGATTAGCTACTATACCTGAATTTTGTATATTTACACCAGCATTAGGACTTACATAAAAAGTATATTTAGCATCTGTAGTAATTAAAGTATCTACATTACCATAATAGTTTAATGCTCTAATACCAGAACTCTTAGGAGTAGGAATTTTTATAAGAGATATTTCATTACTATCAAATATAGATACTGGAGTAATACCATTCTTTAAGTCAGTATTAGCTTTCTTTTCTGAACTCCAAGGAGAACTAAGCCATCTAGTATCAGGTGAGAATCTAATATTAGATATTACCTTTCTCTTTAATACAGAAGTTCTAGTACCACTTTTCTCAGGTCTTACTGCATCATTGTTTAATGAACCTGACCTCTGCCAAGGATATACTAACCAATTTAATTCCCAATCTTGGTTTTCAGCATTATAAGCATAGAATGTCTTACCATTATCCTTATCATCTATAAAGTGACTCTTATAGAACATTCCTGCTACCATTCCTCTATTCTCATAGTTTGTAGTTAGGAAAGACTTGTGAAAAAATCCATTATCATTAGGAGCAGGAACTGCTGAAGAAGTCTGTATAGTAATATCTCCAGCATTTGATTTAAACTCTACTAAACCTACTATATCAAGTTCAAAGTCTCCACCTTCTAGTGCTTGTTTTGTACTATTATCAAACTCTATATCAGGAGAGTGCATAGTAATAATAGATTGGTCAATAAAGAATGCACTATTATTAGTGGCTTTATCATTTTTTGCACTATTATTAGCTGTAACAAAGTTAGTTGAAATCATACTTTGTATTTCAGCTCCTCTATCACTACCTGTCCTTAATGGGTCTAAGTGTTTAAATGCTACAATAGCACCTTTATCTATATTAGTAGAATTATCTGTATTTTCAGACATAGGTCTAAAGAACCAAGAAGACTGAGCAAATGGAGTGTTAGAAACTCTATCCTTTACACAAAATACAGTAGGGCATAATATACCTTGAGCTAATACCATTCTATCATAAATAGATGGTAATACTACTAATGCTCTAGCTTTCTTATATCCTAAACTTGATAGAGTAATCTTTGTATCCTCATCTAGATTAAATATCATTTTTGGAACTATGATGTTATCCCCATCTCTGTGTGGATTACTACCTCTAGGAATATCATAATTACCTAACCATAAAGGCTCAGACCATTTACCTGTTTTATGTTGGAACTGAATACCAAGTCTATAGGTATCACCTACTTTAAATGATGATGTATTACCAGCAGCAAGTTGATTATTATATTCATAAATGGCATCTGAGTCATCAATACTATTAAGTTTTATTGTTCTAGTTCCTATTGATATTTTATTATTATTTACAGACTCTTTTAGGGTATCTTTTATAGTATCAGGAATACTGTCTCTCTTTAATTCTATATTACCTAAGAACAATGTATTATCTTTCTCAGCTATAGTTCCTGCAATAATAGATTCTCCACCAATATACAGCATCTTTGTAGGGTCTATATTAGTTCCTGTTAGTCCTGTATCTACATAAGTTATTTCATTTATTTTATCTATTTTATCACTTCTTGTAATTTCTATATCAGTGACTATCTTCACTGTAGGAGTAGCATCAAGAGATGTTCTATGAATAGAGTATATCCTAAGATATTGAAAGTTAGTTTCTGGATTTTTAATAGTAATATGAAAAATATTACCAACTACATCTTCAGGACTTCCCCCTCTAGTAACAAATGAAGTATTGTATAACTCTGTAGTATAAAATATATTACTTTCCTGTCCATATCTATTATAGTAGGAAAAGGCATATTGAATAGTTCCAGGTGAGAATGCTCCACCTCCTTCTTCTCTAGTAACAGTTACCTCTTCATTAAGTTCTAGTTCTTGAGTAAAATCAAAACAGCCTTGAGGATATAAATTAGATTTCTCTTCTTCTGTAAGCTTTGATATATCCTTATTATAGCGTAATTTATCAGCTACAATATTTATTGACCTTGGTTGATTTTTACCATCTACCCAATATACTTTTTGAACTAATTCACCTTCATAGATTCCTAATGTTTGAGCTGGATGCTTAGTGTCCATATTAAGATTTCCTCTATACATCATAGAAGAAATCCAATTATCTTCATTTCTTTCTAATCTATAAATAAGGTTTTCTGTTTCTGTTATATTATCATTAGCTGATGTATTAGCAGTAAATACAACTAGATAATTTCCTATTACACAATGACCTACATAGGAACCTATAATTTCTACTCCAGTATTCTTAGGTCCTCTTTCATTTGTCATTGATAATAAGGTATTATTATCTCTAGCTGTAAATCTTATATTATGTGCTTCCCAAAGGTATTTAGATTCTTGTCTAATAGGATGATTATCCTGTCTCATACCTTGGAAAACATGAAAATCTTGTTTCATCATTATTGCTGTTTAAAGGTTTCCTTTGAACCATTATTAATGAATCCCATCTTATGCTCTGTAACTCTAGGAATCAATGTATTCCATGAATTAGTTATTGATTCCATTTCATCAATTGTAGGCATTATTAAGCTTGTATGAGCTTGACCTACAGCAAAAGCATAATCTTGACAAGTAGAATTATAAACATCACCTCTAATCTTGCCTGTATCAAATAATATTTTGTATCTTTTCTTAGTGATGTAAAGTTCTAATGCTTCTCTAAAAGAACTATTATCAGCTATCATTGGATAGCCATCACAGTCAACAGGAATAGCTTGATAAGCAATCTCTATAGTTCCCTCTTTAATGGAAGTATAAATAGCTTGTCCTTGAAGTTTATAAGTTAAATCATGTGAATCTCCTTTATCTTTTGATAGATGAAAATTATCAGTAGAACTTCTAAATACTTGACTATGCCCCTCATTAAAAGTTCTTACTTGAATCATCTTATGGAAGTCACAAGGGAGTAATGCTCTATATTCTTTAATTTCAAGATTTGCTGTCTTCTCTATGTATAGCTTAGGCATACCTACCTTCCTTATAAAGTCAACTGTATAATTGACTACTCTTTCAAGAGTTAAATCTTGAAGTAATGGATTATCAAGCAGATTATCTAAGACTTCTTTAATTGAAATATATCTTTCCATTATATATGAATATTTATTGTTCTAGGATTTCTAATTGCCTTTATAGTATCTAAAAATCCTAGTATAGAATTTTCAGTATTATATGTTTCCTCAGTATTATTAATTTCAGAAGCAGTGTCTGCTGTTACAGGAGGAGTGTCTTCTATAGCTTCACTAAATTTTAATTCTGGTATTTCAATAGGTTTGTTATCTATAGGAACATTGTTTGTAGATATATATGGAGTATTTATAATAAGTTGTGATACTGGAGATAAAACACTAGGAGTTTCAATCTCAGGATTAAAATTTCCTAACATACTTCTTTCTATATTTCTTCTATTAGCTAATCCTCTAAGTTGATTATCCTTACTAGCCCACATAGCTCTTTGTACATCTTGTATTGTAGCTTGTCCTGCTAAGTATCTTGTCAGAACTGGGTTAACTCTCTTTCTAAAGTTTCCTGCACCAACATTATAGCTATAACTATATAATCCATCAAGCTGTGTTTGACTTAATCTAGATGTAGCTCCTTTAGGAAGAGAAGCATTAAAGTCTCTAGCTTCTGCTTCAAAACTTCTATTGGTTTTCATAGAAGAGCCTTCCCAATTAGATATTCTCTTTTTTATTGAAGATGATGGTTTATAACTCCCATCTTTATATAAGATACCTCCTAAAGATTTCTTATTACCTAAATATTTATCTACATAGCTATAATCAACATCATCAAATCTTCCAGCTCTATCTCTATACATCCAACCTGTACCTAATTCATTAGGGATAAGTTCTGTTTTTGTATAATTACCATTTGGAGTAGAAGTAACTGTCACTGAAGGTAATTGATATGCCCCATCATACATGACTTTAGTAGCTCCATTATTATACTTTAAATCTGAACCAAGGTAATCTAATATTCTATCAGTATTTATTTCATCTCTTATATTATCCAATCCTTGATTAGCTTGTCTTGCAGATATATTAAATATTTTATCATTATTAAGCCAAGAATTAATACCTAAATCAGGATAAGTAGGATGATTAGATGTTTTATAAATACCACTTCTACCTTCATCAGGAAAATGGCCTTGTCCTCCATGTTCTATAGATTCTAGTTGTCTATATGCTTCTTCTGGGTCATCATTATAATACTTTTGATAATCATAATCATCTTTACTTAAATCTTGATTATGCCATGCTTTAGATAATCTAGTAGAGAAATCTTTATATGATTTTTTAAGTGGCCCACCATTAGCAAATTTATTATAAACCTCTCTAATTGTATCTAAGTCTGTAATACCATTTTCAACTCCCATTCTTATATAGGAAGCTTTATCCTTCATACTTAAATCTTTCCACATAACATAAAAGCATCTAATAATCCATTCTTTAATTGTTTCTTAAGAGATAATTTAATATCTCTATTAAGTTCAAATGTATAGAAGGATTTATTATTATATAGTGCTTTACTCTTATCATAAAGCACTTTAAATATTTCTCTTTCTTCTGTCCTTATAAGAGTTCTTTTCTTATAGGAATCTTTATCTTCAGACCAGAGATTAAGAGTGGCATCCCAATCAATAGGAAGATTGGTTTGCACTTTACCATTCTCTAATGCTATTTTAGCTGGATACTTTCTTAATATTATTTCACCCATTCTTTCAGGTAATTTAATAGAGCCTAAGTGAAGAAAATTTTCTGCAATGGCTTTGTTCATAGTTCTTATAATTGCATAGAAGTCATGCTCTAATATGGGTTCCATACCTAACCATTTGTTCTTCCTTAACCACTTATAAGCATCATAAACACCTAATGAGTTCTTTACTTTATGAACTCTTGGTTTATCTACTTTAAGTACTTCTCTTCTAAAGTTATCCATTAGCCTTCTATTTGCTTTTGTAAGTTAGACTTCATATTGTTCCTTATAAAGGACATCATAGTAGATAAATCATCTTTAGCATTATTCTCTGTATCCTCTGGCTTATATAAACCACTTGTCATAAACTTAACTACAGTTTCTATTAACTGAGGGATTAAAGCTTCTTCCATTGGAAATTTACTATCAAGAATATCACAAGCCTTATTACTATCACAAGACAACTCTTCTACTTCATCTATATCTTCAAAGATACCTGTTATCCTTATATTCTCTAAATGCAGATATTGAGGATTAGAAGATTTGAAATACATATATCCATCAGGAGCTATTGAACAATAGATAATATTCTGTAACCATCTATTATGCCCAACATATTTCATTCTTTCTCTTGTAACTAGAGTAATATCTCCAACATAATAATCCACAGGATATACCTTTGTAGTACCTACTGACATTAATGTTGGTATTTTATTTCTAGTTCTAAGGAATATTCCTCCTTCACAAGGTTCTCCACTTATTGCAGGAACTTGTATTAAGTCAAGACATATAGTCTGATAATTTGACTCAGGTATTTCTTTCCTAACATCTTTATATCTTTGTGATAAGAAAAGTCCTCTGTATTTCTTAAGCAAATATAATATGTGGTCATTAGTAAAAAAAGTATCATCAGATGATAACTTTAATTGGTCTGAACACATATAGACAATTTCTCTGAATGTACTCATTTGTATATAAATAAAAAACTGCTGCAAATATAACAAAATTCTGTCATATTTACAACAGTTTAAGTGAGTTTTTTATGCTTTCAACCTTAAATCATTATTATCTGTAGCCCTAAGATTATTATCCTCTGACAATCTAAAGTAGTCATAATAGAACAGAGGAGTTTCTTCAGACTCTATTGTACTTCCCACATAATATGGGAAAGGTATCATGCAAGAACCATAAAGACAATTAAGTACATTGGCCATTGAATTATAATCATCTTCTGTAACTGCTGTATTGAATTTAGTTAGTATTTCTTCTATAAAGGAATAAACTAATAATTTATCAACAGCACAATATGACTTATATCCAACATGACTAAGGACAGACATATATCTATTAATAGCTCCTGCAACTTCTTTAGTTAAGTAGTTAAGTGCAGCCACAGCTATTAGTATTTAGAGATACAACATTATTATTCTTAAAGAACTTATTCCAATATTTATTAGCTTGAATATAATTCTCTGTCTTTAGTGCAAGGTCAAGTGCTTTATATCTTAGTATAAAATCTATGAAGTCCTTAGGTATTTCACAAGTTGATTCTACTTGTTTAATGTAGTTTATACCATTGTTATAGATATGTCTTAAATTAAGTGCTACACCTAATGTATTTACATTATCCATACCACATGGAGTATCAGCTGAAGGAGTCCCTACTGCTATTAGATATACATATAGAATGTCATTATTCAAACCTCCACTATTATCTAATAGTTCCTTTGCAGAGATTGTAATACTTATATTCTTAAGACCTGCTATATCTTTATTAGTAACTAAATCCTTACCAGCAAATGAATGTTTATATATAGGATTATTGCTAGGACCATTAGCAGAGTAAGTATCTTGATTATCAATAACTATTGAACCTATGAGAACATTAGTATAATAACTCAAGTTCTTCACTGATGCATTGATAATAAGACTCTTACCATCTTGGGTTATTTTAAGTGTATTAAACTGTATCATAGGTATAAAGTTAAAGGGAGGTGTTACCCTCCCTTATATTAAGCATTAGGGTCTTCAACTGTAATACCCAATTTCTTTAATGCAGCTACAAGCTCTGTTATTGATACAGACTTTTCAAATAGGATAGTAATATCCTTCTCAGACTTCTGTACATTAACACCACTGTCACTGAAGTAATAATGAATGTCAAGTACATTGTATTCCTTCTCTGGGTCTACAAGGTACTTAGTTTCAAGGTTATAAGGCCAGCCAATCTGTCTATATTGGTCGCCCCTTTCACCCATACAGAAATACTCAAGGTCAGCCATCTTCTTACCATTCTTAATAGTAGTTTCAGATGTACCATTTTCAACTACACCCCAAATAACTTCCTCACTATTAAAGAGAACAGTTGTAGGAATTACATCGAAGAATACTTCTTCTTGTTTTCTAACACCAAGTCTCCAAGGCTGTTCTACTTCCTCAATTACAACACCAGTATAAGTGCCTGTTAAATCTTTCTTAGCTGTACTTGCAGTTACTTCAGTATTACCTGTTTCAGTCTTAAGATAAAACTTAAGAAGGGGAACAACCTCCTTACTGAAATTCATTGCTAATGAAAGTGCAAGAGTCTTATAGAAGTCAGAAGCTGTCATATTCTTATAGCCATGAACTACACCATACTTAGCTTCCTGATAAATATCAGAATTGCCAATATACTGTCTAAAGAAAATTCTAAGTACATAGTCTTGACCAGAGATTGGATTACCCTCATTAACCTCAGAGTCAAGAGTTACTGTAGCTTTCTTTAACTTTCTTGAAAGTGCCTCTGCCTTAGTAATCTTAGCATACACTACATTGCTTAGGTCAATCTTGTCTGACCTTGTTAAACCACCATAACCCATGTGCTGGAAGTACATATAGGTATTTGCCTTATCACCACCAAGCTTAAAATCACCAACTGTTGCTGGTGTAGTAGTTACTACTTTCTTTGCAACAAAAAGTTGCCTGTTCTGATTTACAGAAAAAACTGCCATCTTTTAATTAATTTAAGTTATACATTCTTTGCAGATACCCTTTTAATGGCTAAGGTTACTGCTCTTTCTAAGATAGGTCTATGTAGTATTGTATTAAGCTTACAACCCATCTTTTCTGTTTCACCATTTATTGATAAATCAGCATCTTTAATGTTTACTAGTATAATTGGACTAGGTTTAGAAAGATACTTTATAATATAATTTTGAATATTATATTTAGATATAAGTTCTATTATTGAACCTCCTGAGTCTATTCTTAAAACTCTTTTATTTGAAGGTCCTCTAAAGGGATTATCTTTAACTTTATTATATTCATCCTGTCTTACTGGAATTACTTCTACAGTAGTATTATTTTTACAACCTAAAGATTCATCTTGTAATACAGCTGCTTCATAAGTAATAAACCATACTTCTTTAGGTAATTCAAAGAATTTAGATTTATCTGACATCTTAAGAGTTAAATCATCTATAGGATTTAATTTCTTAGTAAGAATTAATGAATCTAAACTTCTTCTTTGTTCCTCAGTTTCTTCAAAACCTTCTCCTGTTATTCTACCATTATATAGGTCTTTTACTAGAGATTCTTGAGCTTCTGTTAATAAAACAGATTTCTCATACTCATCTAATTGAGTTAAGTTTTGAGCTATACCAAATGGATTAGTACTAGCATAGCTATTAAGCAAGACATCAAATTCATTACTAAATTCTTCTATTTCCATAATTCATTATCTTGATTGTTGCTGAGCAACTTGACCTAAATTAGTACTACTCATACTTCCTATCTGTAATGTACTACTTAAATCTCCTAAATAAGCAGCTTTAGCTAATTCCACAGCTCTTTGTAGTATTTCAGGATGTAATTCTTTACTTAATTTACAAGTTAATGGGTAAATAGCTGTACTTGTTTTTGAAGGAGATAATTCATCTGGTTTATCACTACCTTTATAACCATTAATACTTAAATCTGTTGATACTAATGGAGAAAGAATAATAGGAGTAGGATGAATTAAATAGCGTAATGTATATTGTTGAAAAATATTATTATACCCATAAATAAGTTTTATAGTAGAATTATTAGATACTTGTTGGTCTTGTAACTTCCAAGCTTGATTTTTTAATGGTTGCTTAAAAGGTTTAGACATTATTCTAATATATTCCATTGTAGAAATAGGAACAACTTGTAATATTCTATTTCTATTTGTAGATTTCTCTTTTACTAATATTTCATCATTTATTGGTAAAAATAAATCATCAACATTATATATCAATTCTGCAACATTTCTAAAAAGTTCTTCTGCATTAGTATAAGTAATATTATTACTAGCAACAATACCTTCTATAGGTGCCATCCTACTTAAAGTAGTAGGAAAACCTTCAATAATCTCAAGATATGAAGAATTAATTACTATAGCATGAATTTGATTAATACTAGTATTTTCATTAGTAATATCAGCAAGTTCTTTTAAAAGAGTTGGATTAACTCTTAAAAAAATACCTCTGGTATAATCACCTGCTGTATCATTTTGAGTAATACAAATAAAATCACCTTCATCTTTAGGATAAACATAATTTTCTGATATAAAATTATTAGCTTTTGCAGTATCTGTAATATCATGTATTTCTGCATCAGTGTTTGTACTAATAGTAGCATCACGTAATTTTATTTTTAATTGACTTATCATTTTTGGTGAAGCTATAGTATGAAACATTGCTGTTAAATCATTAATTGATACTACATATTTATTATACAATAAACTAAAATCAATATTCCTTTTAATAGAACTATCAAATCCTTCTACATCTTTATTACCTTTAGGAGTGAAATATCTTTTAACTATGTCATCCTGTGCTCTAGTAAGAAAAACACTTTTTTCATATTCATCTAAACCAGGAGCTTGATTACTAGTTATATTATTATAAAGAACATCAAATTCATTGCTAAATTCATTAGTAGTCATAGGCTTTTATATTATTGAAGTTTAGCTTCAAGACTAAACTTAATATCTTGATTCTTTGGTAGATTGAGCCATAATGCTGCTACATTTAATGTAGGTTCACCCTCTTCACACATAGGAACATTACCACTCTTAATATAGTATTGGTTACCTCTATGTGAAATTAAACCTGCCTCAATAGATTTCTTAATGAGAACTTTAGTCTGTAGTAATGGGTCAGAAGCTACTTTCAAGAACATCTTACTATTGCCTTGAATAAGTTCATTAATCTTAGCTTGTAAAAATTCTTTCTTGGTATTAGGATGAATAGTTACACCTGTTAGAGTTTCAATAATAACTCTAAGTGCATCTGTATCATCTTCAAGCTTACCATACATTGTATAGCACTGCATGATAGTAGTCATACCCTTTCTAGCTGCCTTAGTTTCATCACTTTCAGATATAATAACAAACTGGTATGTAGCTTTAGGAAAATCTTCAAGAACCTTCAATGAAGGTGCAATAAGGTCTTTATTAGCTAAGAGAATTTTATATCTAATATAATCCTCTGGGTCACTTAAATCAAGATAATTATCTTGCTTTAATAAGGTAACTTTAGAGATACCAGTATCATTACTATCATCCCAGAAGTTATTAACTTTATTGTAAATACTCATTGAGTTTACTTCAAGACCCATAATATCCTCAAGAAAATCTTTTTCAGCATCTGTGAGAACATTAACATATCTGCCTGATGTTAATCTTGGAACTACAAAAGTTCTCTTAGCATTCTCTGCCATTCCACCATACAATATATGTTTAGGATTAGTAACCATTCTACTTTGCCTAGGAATATATCTTACAATAACTCTTTCATTTCTAAGGCAATTAATAAGACCTGTATTCTCTCTTTTAGCCTTTGGCTTTGTAATCTCTTTCTTAGTTTCTATAATTGGTTTCTCAACCATTACCTCTTCTACAGTATCATCTACTGTAACTTTTGTTTCTTTTGCCATTTCTTACTTCTCCATTAATTAAAAATAGGGAGAGGAGTTAAGTCCCCTCCCTTATTATTTTAGCCCTGTAGAATAGCAGGGATTAGTGACATAGTTCTTGTTGGGTCAAGTACACAAACACCAAATGTTGCCATCTTGTGAATAGTTGCACTATCCTCATCATGAGACATGTACTGAATATTCACTTCACCAGTGAATGGGTTTCTAAAGCCACTTTCATAACCTCTAACTTCAGGCATTCCCTTGATTTGACACTTAAAGATATTAGGTTGGTCCATAGAACCAATATCCATGATGTCATATCTATAAGAACTAGCAGGACCACCAAGTGGATGCTGAATCTTATTTTGTACTGGGTCATCATAGAATGAATCTACTTCTACCTTAACTCTAACACCATTAGGTGCTCTGTACTCTACAAATTGGAAGCCAGCAGCAAGTGAGTTAACATGGAGATTGCTCTGTGTCTTTTCTACTACATTAAGAGCATCACCATTGAGTACAAATTGTGTCCAACCAGACACTGTATTAAGAATAGCCTTGTGGAATTGAATAGCACCTCTCTCACCTGTCTTAATAACAAATGTTCTTTCACCCATATCAAGCTTAGCTGCTGATAATTCATAGAGAGCATCTTCAAGTTGCTTTAATGAGAAGTTATTGTAATACATAGTGTTAGCTACTTCCATCTGAGCAAATAGACCATCACCCATTCTAATAACTTCACCTGACTTACCAAAGTTCAGATATTCACCATTAGCATTTCTATTAGAAGTACCCCAAGCCATAGCAATGTTCTTATAATCACCCCATTGCTGTTCAAGAGTCCAGTCTACATGGTGCATCCACATATTGGCAATCTTTCTTACCTTACCTCCATTAGCAGTTTCCTCTACCATAGGAATACCTACTGCAAGCTTTCTACCAAGCATTGAACCTGTAACCTTATGTTGGATTCTGATTGTAGTCCACTCATTTCTCATAGAAACAGGTGTACTAAATCTAATATCACCAACCTTTCTAGAAAGCTCTCTTTCAACAGGAGCAAAACCTACAGAGAATCTTTCACCTGCCTGAAGTCTATCTGAAGGACAACCTGTAGTGTTACCACCCATAAGTTCTACCTTATATACAGCATTTGTACCTTCCATTCTAGCATCACCAAGGATTCTAAAAGGATAAACTTGATTTAAGTTACCAAAGATAACTTCACCATCAGCAAAGTAGTCCTCTGCAAATACCAAATAGAAAGGAGCAGTACCTGCACCTACAGGTGCATTACCATCTTCAACTTTCTTACCATCTTCATCTCTAGCTTCAACAAGAGGAATATTCTTCTTACTAGAACCTACTACATCCCAGTAATATTCACTATCATCTTCAAATTCTTTTACAGGAAATTGAGAAAGGAATGTATCAAGTGTTTTACCTCTCTTTGCTGCTAGCAATTGTACCATTAAGTTTGATGCCTTTTGAGGTGCCATCTGAAAAATAGATGACAGGTGGTTAAGCTTAGTTAAGCCTTTCCAACCATCAAAACCAACCATCTGAAACTTACCTAATTGTCCAGCCATAATAATTTTAAATATTAAATATCAAGTGTAAATCTCCTAAATGCAGATTCTGGGTCTGAGCCTACACCACTTGTAAATTTAAGTGTACCATCTGAGTTTCTAGCAGTGTTATTCAAAGTATGCTCTAACTCCTTTAGACCCTTACCAATTTCTTTCTTTACTTTACCTTTAACCAAACCATCAAGTGACTTAAAACCATTAGTCAATACATAAGTAAGACCAACATATTTCATGAAATCATTATGGTTATCAGCTTCAAACTTTTGGATTGCAGTAAGTTCATCTCCTGTTTCAGGGTCAGTAAATACTGGTTTAGAAATAGCATCAAACACTCTTTGCCTAGTATTTTTATCTAGCTCTAAATCACCAAAAGGTTTTTTGTCTGAAAGAATTGATTTCTTGAGAGCTTCTGCTTGCTCTCTTAGCTCTTTTTCTTCATTTGCCTTCTCTTCCTTTGCTTCTTTAACTGCATTATTATAAGCCTTAGTTACTTGGTCCTTACAACTCTGTAAAGATTCTTTAGCATCTTCTATATCAGTACCAGCAGTTATTGACCTTTCAACTGCTTTAATAGCTCTCTCCTTAGAGAAGCCCTTCTGAATATAGTCCTCATAGATAATATTCTTTCTAAGATTTTCACCATTCTCACCTTCTTCAGAGATAGCATCATCAGTAATACTATTAAGTATTTTAATATTATTCTCAAATCTCTGAACTTGAGTAGGTTCTATTCCTGCACTAAGAGCTTGGTCAATCCTTCTTTGCTTTTCATCAAGTTTAGATTGAATTTGCTCCTCCATTAAATCCATAAAAGATTCTGCATCATTAACCTTAGAAAGAGCCTCATCATTAAGGTCTTGGAAGACACCATCTTCTGCAAAGGTTTTGGCAATGGAAGAGTAGAAGTTGGGAGAAGTTTCCTCTTTAGAAGAGGTGCCTTCCTGTTCCTTATTATCTCCACTACCTACGCTCTCTGGCTTGTCTGTAAATAGGGTATCTACGTCAACAACCTCAGTAGTTTCTTTATTTTCTTTTTTATTTTCATCAGGATTATCTGAGGGAGTTTCCTCAGTTTCTTCCTTATTAGATTCTGGGTCAAAGAGTGCTGCTGCATCTTCCCCAGTCATCATGTTATCTAATGATAAACCTTCCATTCTTTTACTTCTTTGTTAAACTTCTGTGCAAAGGTATTAAGAATAAATAAACTAAACAAGTAGCTAATAAAGTTACTTATAATACAACAAAAGGAGTACTAATAAGTACTCCTTCTTTATTAAAGTTCTACAATAGAATATAAGGCTTCTTCAAGAATTAATTGAGCTAAGTCACCACTCATGTGTGCAGCTTCCTCTGAGTAAGGATTAATATCTAATGCCTCACAGATGTGCATCTCCAAGTGGTTCTTTTCATGCTCAAATGTATTGATGAACTCACCTATACTTGATGCCTTGTGGATAACCACAATAGAGCATTGTTTATCATAGCTAGAGTAAGCAAAACCTGTGTCAAGTTCTGCATTACTTAAATTCCTCTTAATTGAATCTAGAGTTCTAGAATCACAATTTAGGTTTTCAAGCATATCTATGATTTCTTTCTTTTCTGTTTCATTTACTGTATAATAAATGACTATGCTCCAATTGTACTTCTTAATCTTGAAATTCTGCCTCATAACTACTCATACTTTTTCTTTAACCTTTCAATCTTTTCTTCAAAGCCTTCATTATAAGTATGAGTTTTTCTCTCATTATAACCTTCGACTTCTCTCATAGCTTTCTTATAGCCATGTTCACAGCCTTCTTTGAAAGCTCTTTCAAGCATCTTATCATCAGACTCTCTTTGATTGTAGCCTCTTTGATATTCCTCAGCTTCATCTACTATACGAAATATTCTTCCCATAATTATTAAGATTTAGGTGTTTCCTTCTTTATTTGAGCCATTAGTTCTTTCATGCCATTCATCATCTCAGACATCTGAGCCTTAAGATTATCTATCTCTTGCTTTTGTTGCTTTTGTTCAGCAAACTCTGGGTTTAATCTTTGTAATAGAATTTCACAATCTTGTACTACTTTCTTATGGTAATCTATGCTATTTATAATATCTTGGCTCTTCTGTCTGAGGGATGTTATTTCAGTATTCATTGACTCCCTAGAAGTTGATATAAATAATGAACCATTGGCTGTTCCTTGGTCTGCCACATCTAAACTAGCAGGAAGTTTCTGTAGAGTAATATTATTACCATTAACATTAACTACTACATCTACTACAAGCTCTTGTGGAGCCATAAAGTTATTTGCTTGGTACCTAGGAATAGGTTGAGATACACTAACTACTTGACCTACTTCTATATAAGGAGTAGCATCCTTATGAAGAATGTACACCTGACTACCTGACCTTAAATTAGAAAACATTTGTTAATTCTTTATTAGTTAATACTATGCTAATGTTATTGAAATAGAGTCATTGATAGTATAGCTATATGCTCTACCACAATTAACATTTGAACCAAAAGCATCTCTACCTAAGTTAGCTAAAGTAACTGTAGTAGGTAATGCTGTTCTTCCTTGAAATGCTACTACAAAGTCTTCAGTAAATAATTGTGTATGTGCATTACAGCCACATTTATTCATCTGTGTAACAATAGTAATTGTAGCTCTTACAGGAACAAAGACTGTACTATTATCTAACCTTGCAGTACCTGTAGTATAAACTACAGATACTTGAGGTTGGATAGTTGAGTCTATGCAGTAAGGTCTACAAAGCTTTTCTTTGTAAGTAGCCATTATATTAGCCACATTTGCTACTGGAGCCGCAGCTAATCCTACTGGTGAAACTGTTACTGCCATAGTTATTTACTTTAGAAATTAGCAATTACATCCATTATAGGAATTACCACAGTTGCAATAAGGATTTGCAACTACATAAGCAGGAGAAGGAGTAGGTCTTACTTGATTAATTATACTAGCAGTCTGTGCTTGTTGTGATGCAGCTAGAGCTAACTGACTATTCTCCTGTCTAAGAGCATCAATCTTGTTCTGCATCTCTCTCATCTCTAACTGACAGAACTTGTCATTAATCAATGTAGTTTGTTGTGCAATAGCATCTCTTAAATCACAAGTTTGTTGTGCAGTAGCATAACTAGAAGCTGCAAAACCTCTTTCTACTGAGCTATTAACAAAGTTAATGGCATTCTGTAGAGTATTAGTTTGATTTACATTAGAGATTTGATTTTCATAATTAGTTCTAGTAATAGCATCTTTTACAGAGCAGCAGCACTGAGCTAGTTGATTACCTAGGCTACAATTGCCTTGCTGAATAGAATTGATGATTTGCTGACCTGTCATACCTACTTGGCTAGCTACAGATTGTACAGAGTTCTGTACATTACCAATAGCAGTCTGTAGTGAGTTTACATCACAATTAAGAGTAGTAGCAAGTTGACTTAGAGCTTGACCATTACCATTAATAGCTTGTAATAATACTTCTCTACCAAAGTCATTGTTTAGTTGATTAGGAATACCCTCAGCAGCACCTCTGCCAAAGCCATTACCATAACCATTACCACCCCAAAGCCAGAAAAGAAGAATTACCCACATAAATCAACAGCCACTTCCACCCCAAGCATCTTGGTTCTTAGAAGCATTTGTTAGCATTGCCATTAGATTAGGGTCAACACCTTTGTTCTGCATCAAGCTAGCAATAAGAGCTGAAGAGTTAAAACCTCCATTTTCAGCAGTGTCAAAAACATAAGTTTTCTCCATAATGTTTCTCAGTTGATAGTTTATAAAAAGTTATCTTTGTAAGCTTACAGTGCAAAGGTATGTATATTTCATCAAGAAACATAATGATACTAATAAACAAAAAGAACACTCCTAAAGTGTTGACTTTAAGAGTGTTACAATTTATATATTTAGCAATGAGTTGCTAAGTTATGTTTAGCTACAACTTTTGATACTTGATTAAATAGATATTGAACTAAATAAGCATCTACTTCATCATTGTCTTCTATAGGTTTATATCCTATATACTTCCAGATAGCATTTTTCAAATGTACACATTCATGTGCTAAAACTCCAGATTTATTTGGAGGTATAATTACAATAGAATTATCAAGACCTTCTAACATACATCCCTCACAGGGATGTACTTCAGGGTATAAACTACTGACTTCTTTAAAAGTATCAGCTACTATAATAACTATTTTATAATCAAATATTGGAACTTTAATTGTTTTCTTTGTTACCATTTCTTCTACTCTTTATTACTTCATCTAGAGTCTTTTCCTCCCAGAATAACTCTTTAAAACCTATAACCTTTTCTCCCCTAGGTATAATACCCTCTCTAACTAAATTATCAAAAGTAGCTCTACTTACATTGAGCTTCTGACATGCTTGATATTTACTAAGTCTTTGGGTCTTATCTGTATAAGACTTAATAACTTTTATCATTTCCATAGCTTCATCTTCTGTGATGTTACTATTGCCACAATCTATATCATTTATTATTTTTTCTAATAATGATTTTATTACTTTTAACATAAAGAACTAATATTATAAATAATGTAATTCCTATCCAAATATTATGTAACATTAATATATTATCTGTACTAATAGGAATGCTCCAATAATAGTCTATTATGTTAAATAAATCATCAATTAGTATATACCATAAGAACATTCTATGATAAGAATAAAACTTAAATACTACAGATGCTAAGTATATAAATACCCATGTTAATAGAGACATTCCTCCTATGTTGCTTAGAGGCTCTATGTTATAATCAAAGTAATTAAATATAGTACTTGTCATATAACATAGAGCAGTTAGCATAGGTATAAACTTTAATACTAAAATTAATAGTTTATACTTACTTTCTCTTGATTTTTCCACCACAGCCATATTTAGTTCCTTTACCTATTCCAGACTTAGGAGACATTGGTTTTGGTCTTCTTTTTGATGAACTCTTTGCCATAATTATACAATTTTAATGGTTATTTTATCTTTACTATTCTTTAGAATATCATATAATTTCTTATAATATTCCTTACCTTGTAGTAACCCACCTTTAATAAGGTTTCTACCTATTCCTATACAGCCTTCACTTAGCTCTGCACCCTTAGGACCATCCATTACATGGATTAAGACTCCTTCAAACCCTTTTACATTAAGTAATCTTGGAACTCTTCCTCCATTAATAGAATTGTAGAATGGATACTTACTGAATTTAGGACTTACTACATTTAATGTAACTTCATAAGTTCCTGTAGGGATAGCTGTAATCTTAGGCTTTTTAATAGCCTTTACTTCTGCCACAGACATATAATCTTTCAAACCTCTATCAGTATCTTCAAGAGTTTCACAGAATCTCTTTCCATCTATTGACATTACACCTATTGTATAGTTAGGTTTCTTCCACTTTCTCTCTACTATTATCTCCATCTTTTCTAATAAAATCTTCTAGTGGTATAACTACAAAAGTTTTAATTCCTCCAGAGTCTAGCCTCTTTCTTAGGATTGTATATCCTTCTTCCTCTGAAACTAAGATTTCATTCTTAGATAACAGATTAACATCACCCTCTACTAGGGCTAGTTGTTTCATCGAGCCTACTCTTGTTTTTCCCATATTTTCTAACTGTTTCTCTAGTTCTATGAGCACAAGCTAAGTCCATACATATATTCATTGTTAAGTTAAGAACCTGTTTCCTTAACTCTTGAACTTCTTTCTCAAGCTCATTATTTCTTTCTGTTATTTCTTCTAGTCTAGTTTTGTTGTCATCAGAAAGAGATTTATAGAACTCTAATGACTTCTCCATTTTTTCCACTAGATTTAAATCTACTTCTGAATTATACTTTTTTCTTGCAAAGAACCAAGCTGTCCAACTTGAAACTATACTTGTTAATATTCCTACTCCTCCAGTAATGAGTACACTTATATCAATCATTTTAATTTTATTTTATAGAATAAGTAAATTAATATAATACCCATTGCTATTACTCCGAACCACATTAGTAGTTTTTGATACCAATATATGTGATTTACTTCTACTTTCTTTTCTATTGTAGTAGATACTACCTTCGGAATAGTATCTACTTTTAATATAGTGTCTACTTTACTTATATATTTATATTTTGTTAAATACTTAGTAATAAGTAAAGTATCACCTTTTTGCCATCTATCTATACTATCTCTAATGTATACACTGTCTATTTTAGTATCATATATATATTCCTTCTTTACAGTTTCTACAGGAACTTCTATAATCTTTGTAGCAGTCTTACAAGCTGAAAGCATTAAGATAGCCAACATTATAAATACTAACTTTTTCATGTTGCAAACATACAATAAAAAATCCACTTACACAAGAGTATAAGTGGATTATTATTTATTTACTAAGGTCTTTTGCTACCTTCTCTTTTATTTTCTCCACCTCTAATTCTAAATTAGTTACTTTTTTATTAATATCCTCTAAATTAATTTCAAGAGGATTTTTCAGTACTGCAAGTGTTTCATTTGAATTAGCTGTAATAGTAATACTCCTAAGCACAAGAGTACCTACTAATTTACCATTTAGTACAGATGCTTTATTACCTAATATATAAATTACATAACAAGAACCTATATGATTTACAAAAACATTAGCATTAGTACTAGATTCTTTTAAGAACTTTTTATTAATAGCACATTGGTCTAAAATAGCAAATAACCCAGATTTAGTATTAATTTTATTTCCTCTTAAAGGAGTTATAGTTAATGCGGTTAATATATCAGCTTCAGTAGATTCAGTAGTTAATTTAGCAATACCATTCCAACTAGATAAAATACCTATATAGTTCCATGAATTTAAATCATTAAGAATCCCTTTATCTTCTTTACTCATCAAACCATCTGTAGTAGTAGATACCATTGGTATTGGGTCGGTATATTGTCCATTAAAGTTATCATTAAATTGAGACAATAAGTATTTATGAGCATTATTATCCCACTTCAATCTATCACCAAATAGAGGTTGTAAATCTTCTGCCATTCTAATTTCAGTACGCTCATCATTTGTGAAATATATAGCACGTTGCTGTATTTTATCCCCTCTAAATAATACCTGTCTAGTCCAACTAGCAGTAATATTTTGAATTAAAGTAATAGTATTGGGATTATTTTTATTACCATAAGTTAAATGAGCATGAATTATATGAGTATCTGCACAAATAGGTAAAGTTTTTAAATAATTAATAGCATCAGCTTCTGTATTATAATGACCAAGATTTCTTATATTATATAATAATTCTTCAAGAAACTTTTTATGTCCATTAGTAAAATCATTAGCTGATAAACCTTTACCTGCCACTACATCTACCTTTTTATCAAGAGCAGTCTTAGTAGCATAAGTATTGTCAGCATCCTCTTTCTTAATATAAGATTCAAAGTCCTTATCAATCTTTTCTAATACTTTCTTTACTATTTCTTTATTGTTTTCAGTATCATCATTAATAACTGTCCATTCACCATTATTGTAAACTTTAAGTTGCTTAATTTTACCAGATACATCCAACCATATTACCTGTTTATTCTCAGGAGGAGTTACTGATTCAATTGTTCTTTTCATACACTATAAATTATAATTTATTTATTAGTTTGAGGTTTTTTATTAAGTGACTTTCTTTTTAATTCAGCATCAGTTTTAGCTTTCTCTCTATCTAAGTTGAGTTTATCTCTATCAAGTTTTAGTTTAGCATCAAATTCTCTCATCTTTTCCATAAGATTAGCTCTAGCTTCTTCTGAGAATGGTTGCTCTTGAACACCATCATCACTTTCTTGATTTGAGTTAGCAGATATTGTAGCTACTAGAATCTTAGTTTCATTATCTCTTTGATTCATCATGTCTTTCAACTGCATCTCTTGTTCCTTAGCTTGAGCTTCCATTTCAGCTTGCTGTTGCTGCTGTTGAAGTTGTTGCTGCTGTGCTTCTTGCTGTCTTTGCATTAATTCTTGTTCATTTCTTTCAACAACTCTTTGTTTCTCAGCCATAGAAGAACTATTATATAGTTTCATAATAGTAGAGAAGTTTAATGTTTGATTTTGTAGAGCTGCCTGAGCTAGCATATCCATCTTTTGTTTTAATTCTTGTATAGCATTACTATTATCAACTACAAGACCATAATCAGCTTCAGCAAATTCATCACCATCAATATCCATAACTCTCATAGAGCCATCAGAAAGAATATATTGAAACTTCTTACTTCTGCCTCTAAGAGCTATCTTAGTTGTCTCAAGAAAGCACTCTAAAGCTCTTTTCTTAACATCCTCATGAATTACAAATAACCATTCAGTAATATGTGAAGATTGTAATGTAGCTCTTTCTACACCACCTACAGTTTCTCTATTTGAAATCTGACCTTCTCTTTGCTTAGAAATACCTGCTACATCAGACATTTCCATCTTGATAAATTCAAGTAGATTAATATTCTGTTGTATAGAATTACCAAGTTCAGCATCAATAACTCCACTAGAAGCATTATTCATAGCACCAGCTAATTTACCAGTAGCTGCACCAATATTTCCTTCTTTAAAGCTATCTACTACTGCAATGTTATTAGTCTTTGCGAAATAAAGCCACTTTTCTACATCCCATCCAGCAGGAACTTTAGCTAGGTCTAGAGTAACTATCTTACCCCAATTCTTAGCTAATAGTTTATTAAGTCTATCATGGATAGCATCATAAAGATAACTAAATGGCTTCATCATATCTACTAATGAAAATGGCTTATCATCATTAAGATTATATATGGAACCTATAATACCAAAGTGACATCTTGAAGGATTACTTAATCTATTATATTGAACTACTCTTGGTCTCATATTAACATAGATATCTTCACCTATTTTAGTACCTTCCCAAGCCTCATTAACATAAAGAATTTGTTCTTCTTCACCTAAATCAGTATTAGTTACATAGTTTTCATCTCTAAACTTAAATTGTTCCTCACCATGTTCATCATAGTATTTAATCTTTTTAATTCTTCTTCTAGATTTCCAAAACATTCTAACAACTCTAATGTTTCCTTCCATATCATAAGGTAACATAGAATCACTTTCTCCACTAGCATTTCCATTTGGACTCCAAAAGAAACCATCCTTATAAACAGCATCTCCTGCAACTCCATCATCAATCCTAATGAACTCATGTCTTGGGTCTACATTATCCATAGAATCTATTGAACCTTGGTCCATTTTGTTAGGTAATTTTTCAATATACTCCATATCCTTCTTACTAAGAACATCATAGTATGTGTCAATTATCTTACCTGGACTCCAATAGTCTTCTATAACAATAACATCAGCATCTTCTATTCTATTAGAATATCCTGACTTATAGACTCTAACTTTATTTGGATTAAGTCTTTCAATAACAGGTTCACCTCCTATAATGTCGCATTGATATATCTCTTCTGCAACTGTCATAGCATCCATGAATCCCTTATTGAACATAAGTGGCATATTATATTCTTTAGAATAATGATTAAGTAGAGCATTGGCTCTTACTTCTCTCATATCTTGCCACTCAAATGTATAATAATCATTTAACTTTTCTAGCCTAGCATTAAAATCTTCCTCTGACTGAGAAGTGTCAGCAACTGCTTGTTGTAAATCCTGAAGTAAAGCTTGTTTCTTGTTATTCTCAATTTCTGAGATAGAATTAGGGTTAGTAATAATAACCCTAAAATCAAAGACTCTTTTAGATTCTTCGCCTCTCAGAACATTGAGTTTAGAGTTCATAATAGGATAATGTTGAATCTTACTAGGAATAAATTGTGCCTGTACATTGTCTGGATTAATAATAGTCATCATATCATTAAGATGTACTATACCATTCAGCAAGTCATAATTAATTCTTTTGTGTATTACACTTTTCCTAACTAATGAACTAGTAATTGTAGCTCTATTAGAACCCCAATCAAGAATTTGCTTTCTCCATTTCTTTGTCTTCTTACTCATAGGAAGCTGCTGAGGTGGAAACTGCAAAAATTCACTCATAGCTTTTTAATAATTTAACTTTGCAAAGTTATATAAAAAAATTCACTTAGACAAGAATCTAAATGAATTATTTACTATTTTTTACTAAATTTACTGTTTATAGTTTCTCTTAAAAAATGGGTCATTACCTAAATAACTAGAATTAGCAGCTTCTTGTTTCTCCTTAGATACCTTTCCTTGATAAAGAATTATTCTATCTTCTCTAAGAAGCATTAACATTCCTGCTGCTGATATTCTATCAAAGTTGCCTTCACTATTATAATTTATTAGCTCTTTAATGAATGCTCTACTTCTAAGAGTAAATAAATTTGGAATATCAACTTCAGTTTCTTCCCCATCTACAACTTGTATAACTGTAGTTGGCTTAAGCAACCAAGCTCTAAGTCTATTTCTAGCAAAAGCATTTATAGCTTCTGTAGCATTAGTACCTTTAGCTTTATTACCATAACCAGTATCTTTAATCATCTGTTTATCTTTCAAAAACTCTAATTGGTCTGTTAAAAGATAAGTACAATTCATTCTAGAGAAATACGCAAATAGACCTTTCTTATTATTCTCATAGTTCATTCTACCATTATAAAATAAACATAGTCTTCTTACTTTCTCAAAGAAGTCATCAGCAAAAGGAGGTCTACCAGTATATTCAGCTACAATTTTATCAGTCCATAGGTCTAGTACCCAAACAGAGCCTAGAGACATAGTATTTGATTCATCATCATCATAAGGGTCACAGCCAAGTATATATCTAGCATTATAAGCCTTTCCTGTTCTTTTATCTATTTCAGGCATTTGAAATATCTCAAATGCACCCTCAATTTTATTGTCCTTATGAGGAAATTCTCTAATAGGCATAGCACTTGTAGGTTTAAATTCTACTATTCCACTCTTATTAAGAGTTAAGTCTCCAGTGTATACATCATCATACTCCCTTGGGTTACTATCTAATTGACCTAATCTTTCTGTAAGGTCAGCAACAGGAAACATATTAACACCTGTCTTTACAATAGCTTCTGCTGGAGTAATAGGAACTTCAGCAATAGTTTTAATGATTGTATTAGGGTCAGTAGAATTATACTTAACTCTATACCTATTTAATAGAATTTCTATTAAAGCTTTGATTACATCAGATACTCCATCATGATTATAGCATCCCTTTCTATTTATATAACCAGGAAAGAAAAATACAAAGTATGGTCTTCCTTGATTAAATTTATCAAACACATTAGGTAATGCATACATATTATAACCTTTTGGGTTATACATAATTTCTTGAGCACCAGCAAAATCTGACTCATTATCACCAGCAGTACCCAACATATATATCTGACCAAAGACAATATCACCTTCTTGAACAGAAGGTAATAATACATTATAAAGGTCTGTTAATCTAGGAAATGTACCAAACTCTTCTATAAGTATTTTAGCAGCTCTCTTACCTCTCAACTTAGATTCATCATCTTTTGATGATACACCAAGTACTGTATTCTGAGTACCCTTTTCAATATCAAGTTCTGCATCTTTATAACCCATTATCCAAGTCATTTCTTGTAATGAGTTTTTTAATCTCTTTCTAGGAAATTGAGTATTAGAGGCACAGAAATTAGCCATATCTACAAACTTATTTAATACACCATCCTTTGTAAGATACTCCTTTTGATAGGCAGTAACAATACCTTTTACTTTCTCATGGGCTTCTTCATTCTCCCCTAGTACAAAAATGTGATTAAGTATAGATGCTAAACTATAGCTCTTACCTTTACCTCTAGATGCAAGTTCAGCCATGTGCTGACCTCCTTGGAAATTATTGTATATACCACCATTTGAAGCTTGGTCCATACAATGAAATCTCCAATAAATTCCCTCCCAACATTCAGGAAGTGCCTCTATTCTATCAGCTCTTTTGGACTTTTTCTTCTTACCATTTTTATCCTTATACTCTCTAATTTTAGAAAGCATAATAGGAGAGTAATTTAGGAACCAATACATATAACCTGTAACCCATTCTCCATCACTTTCTCTTACATAACCTTCCCAACATCTTCTCTTTTCTTCTCTTACCCATTTACCATAAGCACTATTTGGATTAGCATTAGGTCTTAGATTAGTAAGAGTACCATATTTTTCATAGTGTAAAGCTGTAGGTCTGAAATAATCCATATTCTCTAATATATGTGGATTAGCTAAGTCTACAATAATCTTTCCACTTTCATCTCTTGGTCTATCCTTAGCATAACCTCTACTAGGAGATATTAACCTCTTGACAAATTCTACATTATTAATAATGTCAAATAGTTGGTCCCTTACTTCATCTGGTAAAGTATTAAGTAGTTCATCAGTAAGAGGTGTTTGATATTTATTTACTTCTATCATTCTTCAATTTCTTATATATGTCACTTGATAACCAACTTACTATATAACTGATAAACTGTTTATCACAATCATTCCAAGCTTCTATCATATTATCAGTAGATGAGTTCTTATTTACTTTGAATGAAAGTAACATAATTTTATCATCTTCTATAGCATACAGACCATAAGAATACACTTTATATACTTTAAATTTAGAATGGGTTTCTACACTCTTGTGTAATACTAAAGTAGTATTTAAGTCTTTACCTATAGCCTCTACAATATCTTCTACTCTTATCATAAATCCAAGTTATCTTCAAATATTGTCTTCTCACCTTGACCTCTCATCTTACCTTCACTTCTCATTTCAGATGCAAGAGCCTTTTCTGCCTCATCTAGGTCTTTAGCTAAACTAGGAACTTGCTTAATAGTTGCAGTAATAGAGTTAAGTGTGTAAATAGGCTTTCCTTTATCATCCAATTGATTTAAATCTATATCTCTTAGTAGTTTTCTAAGTTTATCTACTGCATATCTTGTATCTTCAAGTAATAGTGCAGCAGTTGGTTTAAATCTAGAATAGAACTCCATAGCCTCAGTTATGGCTTTATCAGGCTTCCATCCATTAGGCAATCCTTCTCCTTCTATAATAGCTTTAGACCTCTCATCTTCATCTACTAGATATTGATAATCACTTCTAGGGTCTGTCATGAAATATACATAACCCAATTCCATAATAGCTTTATCTTTATTTACACTTCTATCTCTATTCCATATTTGTCTAAATACTTTTAAAGCAAAAGCTTCTTCAGATATAACTACTTTATATCCTTCATATTTAAATAATTTCATATTTCTATATACTAAAAAAGCTCATGAATTTAATCATGAGCTTTATGTTAAACAATAACTTTCTTGTCCTCTGGGAGTATCAATGAGGACTTAGGCTGCTCATCTTTAACTTCCTCTCCATCAATAATATAATCAATATCCTGGTCATAAATAAGTAGATGTCTCTTACCACCATATTCAACCATAGGGAAGTTTACACCCATAGTTAGTTCATCACTAATAACACCCTTCAGAGATTCATCTCTCTTTTCTTTGTGTTGAGGTATAATGTACCTCTTAGGATTAATAAGTACAAGGTCTCCAACCTTTATATCTCTTACAAGAGAACCAATTGCCTCAACCCTTTGATACTCTTTAATTGTACCATCTGTTTTAATAATAATACCACCCTCTGTCTTATCAGATTCATAGGTATCACAAGTAGTTACTATTTTATTAAACAGTGGTTTAATACTATTTATTTTCAGCATTTCTAAACTTCTCTATTAATTTGAATCTACTCTTAGTTCCTTTGTATTTATCCAAAGTACAACTTAATTTCCCTAGTGAAGGAATATTGAAATTAGTCCTTAACTTAGAGAACTCTTCCTCTGTAAGGTCTTCCTTTAGAGGTAAAGCTTCTATGGTTGTTTTAATATATAACCAATAAGCTTTATATACTTTCTCAACAACATCAGGTGATATTCCTAAATCCTTAGAGACACTTAAAATAATGTCTTTTTTCATTTTATAGGAAATATAACTAGAAGTTGTAAGCTCTTTGAATCTTCACTTATATTAGGTATTAATTTAGGATTAATCTTATTATCTATGATAACTTTATTCTTCCTCAATTTACCCATTATAACTTGAAAGTGTGCCAGTGTTATATTGCAGTCTTCTCTAACCTTTCTCTTAGTCTCTTCACTCATAAGCACTGTATCTAATAATGAACTATCAGTAATTACTTTTGATAATTCATATCTATGCTTAGTGAATGATGCTATAACATCTATCTCCCTATCAGTAAGATGATGTAGAGGTCTTAAGAAGATAAACCAGTACTTAAAGAACTCATCACCTAATGGTGATTGGGAAAGTCCTATAACATTATTAACTTTCCCAATCATTGTTTACTCCTCTTTCTTATCTTCCTGGGGATAACCAAATATAATATGGTCAATTTCTACCTTAGCTTTATCTTGAAGCTCTTTATCAAAATTACCTTCAACTATCTTAAATAGATAATCAAGTCTCTTGAAAGTGTTAGCTAGATTAGCCTCCTGCAACTTTTGATACAGAATACTAATTTGTTCATTTGCAGCAGCTTTAACCTGCTCTACTGTCATCTTTGTCTCCTCCATATTAAAATTTGTCTAAGTAATTAAAACCAAACTTGTCTCTATACATCTGTCTCCATGTATCTATATCAGTCTTACCAATATCTGTAGCACCACATTCATCACAATAATCTAGTTCTTCCATACTAGGAACTGACTTTATTTTTAGTGATAGACAATGCTTACAATAAAAGACAGGTTCATTATTGAACTCATTATTATCTACCATAGTAGTTATTCTTTATTATAATATACTAAGTAAAACTGTCCTTGGGATTGTTGGATAGTTATTACTTCTTCCTTAGTTATATCTAAATCATTAGCTTGTTTTATAAGCTGTCTTAAAGTAGGAGCATTTAATATTTGCATCATAATATTTATATTAGTTATAGGGAAGGGAGTCGAACCCTCAACCTCTAGGTTATGAGCCTAGCTAGCTACCATTGCTAACACCCTATGATAAACCCACAATAAACTACAAAATAGCTTTCTCTAGTGGGTATCAAGTATATAGAATTATTACCATCTTCTTTAATCTATATAATCTATTTTATAGTAGAGGTCTCTGTAAGAATCGAACTTACATCTCTTGGTTACAAAGCAAGAATATTAACCTTTATACTAAGAGACCATTTTTATAGTTGCAAAGATAAGTAATTCATTTGAAATTACCAAACTTTTCAGCAACTTTTTATTATTTTTTTTGTACCCACTGAGAGACTTGAACTCTCACATCAAAGATACTAGAGCCTAAATCTAGCCTGTCTACCAATTCCAGCAAGTGGGTTTAAGCCTAGATTAAAAGAACCTTCATTCTTTTCCCTTTTATTACTAGGCAGGGGCAGGACTTCTGCTTGCTAACTCGCACTTATAGCCTTAATGAACTCTGTGTTAAGGCACTCACATGGATTCTACGACATCCAAAAAGGAGCTAATCTTACCTTATAGTATTAAGGTAATATCCTTCTGAGTTACGTTGCTCCACTCAGACTAGTATTATAGAGCTTTATTACTTCTTTATACCTATAAAGTAAATATTACTAAACTCTATAGTTTGATTAACAATATCACCTAGGCTAGCTAATCAGTAACTATAGAGATTAAAGTACTTCCTGAAAGAATCGAACTTTCATTTAAACATTAGAAGTGTCTTGTTCTATCCATTGAACTAAGGAAGCATTAGCAGATTGTTTAAATAGTCTAGTAAGTCTATGCTTTTCTACACCCTTCAAGAGCTGCTAGAGTACCTCCAGTGGGATTTGAACCCACACAGTCATTACTGACTAATAGATTTTAAGTCTATCTTGTCTACCAATTCCAACATGGGGGCATCATTATTTATACTAATAGATTCTTTAGTACTAGAATAAAGATTATCAATCTACCTATTAGTATTTCTATAGTCACTTGGATTAATAATTCCCATATTGACTGTATTCTTTATTTCTTGTATTTCTCTCTTAGCAAATGTTATTTCAAATAGGTTAGATATATTCTTATAGAAGGCTTCTTCTTCTTTAACTTTTGCTTCTAACTCTATTACTTCCATACGAAGTTTAGATAGTTTAGATTTATTTTCTTTTAGATTATAGAGAGCTTTCTTTAGCTTATCTTCAGCATCTGAACTCATTAATTCAGGATACTTAGGAATAGCTGATTCTATTATAGTGTTATCTGTTACTAACATATTATATATACATTATTAGGGTGTTAGATGGGATTTGAACCCACAACTTAAGGAACCACAAACCTTTGCTCTTCCAATTGAGCTACTAACACAGTAGGTATAATAGGATTTGAACCTATAACCTCTTGAATATCAGTCAAGTACTCTAACCAATTGAGTTATATACCTATATGTGGGAAAGATAAGAATCGAACTTATATCCAAGGATTTTCAGTCCTCTGCATAGACCATCTTTGCTACTTTCCCATTGCAGGTAGAGTAAGATTTGAACTCACATCTTCTAGTTTTGGAGATTAGTATTTTACCATTAAACTATCTACCTATTTCTGCGGGACCTGTGGGACTTGAACCCACAACCTATTGATTAACAGTCAATTGCTCTAACCAATTGAGCTAAGGACCCAAATATATTATATTATCAACTCTACATCAAAGGAACTAGATTCCTACTGGAATAGTTCCTGAAGGTGTATAAGGGCATTTAGCTAAAGCATTTAAATAAGCATTTACACCTTTCTTAATTAAAGATAAAATCTTTTTCATATCAATATAATTTAGAGTTAATAATGTGAATTATCAACTTAACTATCACTATAGTTAATGTGGAACAAGAGGGACTTGAACCCTTAATTCTTCCTTGCAAAGGAAGTATGTTAGCCAATTACATCACTTGCCCCAATGAGGATATAGGCTATCAATCCTCTTGTAGGTAGTCACCATTCATTCCCTACTTTATATACCTTAAAGATGGTATCACCTACCCTACTGTACTTGGGTGAGTATCTTATTTTCATAAGAGTGTATAGTAGATAGGACTTGAACCTATAACTGCTGCATCCCAAATGCAGTATGCTACCT
>ERZ1023670.8-NODE-8-length-97227-cov-30.447300_pt1 | contig 97227 bp, 111 predicted proteins | sample MGYA00380342_ERZ1023670 | MGnify/ENA primary metagenome ERZ1023670 (study PRJEB33179, sample SAMN07448984) | human gut metagenome | biome: Human-gut; feature: Human associated habitat; material: Faeces | host: Homo sapiens | place: India: Bhopal | collected...
CACGCCCTCACGCCCTCACGCCCTTGGATCCTTCACCCCTCACGCCCTCACGCCCTCACGCCCTTGGATCCTTCACCCCTCACGCCCTCACGCCCGCCAGCATATACCCACGCACACACCCAGGGCAGGGGAGGGGAGATGACACTCAGTGCGGCGGGGCAGTATCGCGTCTGTTAGGACACTTTCGGAATTAAACCGAAAGCCCGAATACATTGAAAATCAAATGGTTGCAAAATTAAACGGGTCGCGCAAATACATTGACTAAAGAACGTAACTGCCTAATTATCAATGGAATAAGGGAGAAATATATTATTTCAAACAAATACACATATCAATAAACAATACAAAAATGAAACATATTAAACGAAAAATGTATTAAAAATAACTATATATAAAATATTTATAGTAGCTTTGCATAAAAAATAACAATATAGATTTTTTATGAGAACAAAAATAGACATAAGACGTGCCATTAAAGAACGATTTGGCACAGTGAGTGCTTTTGCTGAAAAGACAGGTATGAAAGCACAAAATATTGGACAAAACTTAATTCACGGAAACCCCTCCATTAAAAAGTTGGAGGAATTGTGTGAAAAAATGGGGTGCGATGTAACAGATTTATTTTATCCTATCAACGAAGGGGAGGAAGAAAACAATACGAACAAACCACAAACAGAGGTCGAAAACAAAGCCGAAGAAAATCTGCCGAAGGATAGCCAAGCACAACTCAGCGACATTCAGAACACCACTGCACCACTTTTCCAGATACACACTGCTATTTGCCCAAGTTGTGGCAAAAAAGTGAGAGTGGGCGTAGTTATGCTGCCCGATGTGCAGTAAAAGCACAAATGCACAAACAAACAAATACACAAAGCCACAAACACACAAAACCACAAACAAACAAAGCAAAGGCGCACTCCTGCCTCGCACGAAGCGAGGACGAGGAGTGCGCCTTTCAGATTTAATCACTCAACAAAGAATGGGGGTGGAGACGGTTAGGCATCGAGATTACCTTCGCCACCTGGCTTGGAGGGAGTGGTGGTGCTACTGCTGCCACCGCCCGATGCGATGTTGCCCGTAATGTCGAGGTCGCCAAGCATTACTTTGAGGTCGGGCGATACGAGCGAACGGAGGTAGGAATACGGATTGCCCACCTTGTGTTGGCCCTTGTAAGCTTTCATCACAAGTTGATAGTTGGCGGTGCCTGCGGCATTGGCGGTGGAGGGCTTGTTGGCATTCCACCACGACGAGGCAAATTTAGAACGTTGGGTGAAGGTGGCCTTCACTTGTTGTAGCGCCTCACTGTTGGTAATGTCGCGAGCATGATACTCAGCAGTGTACATTTTGCCCGTCTGTTTGTTGAGAGCTACATAAGTAGAGCCTTTTCTGCAAAGCTTCCCGCTCATAGTCTCAAAAGCATGGTTTAAAGTAATCTTTGCCATGGTTTTAAAATTTAAAAGGTTAATAAAATATCCACCTAAATGGAAGTGAATTTTAAAAGGTAAGAAATCCCTACCAACCTAATGGCAACCTAATGGCAACCTAATGATTTGGCTTGGAAATATCCTACGTGGTAAAGTTACAAAATCAATTCTGAAAATTCGTAACATAGGCTTGGTAAAACAAAAAACAATATTTACCTTTGTACCGCAACTTATAAATCAGTGTTTGGTACTGATAATGTCTTATTTACTAATTCCATGCTCTCCACCCGTCTGCGAAGATAGGTGGATTTTTTTAATTTTAGTGCGGCATACATTTTGTAGAATAGGAAATAATGTTTACCTTTGCAAACATAAGGATGATTCAATATCCAATATTGAATTATATTTGTATAACTAATTGTTTTTTAATGTTTTTATTTCCGCTTGCCTGTGAAGGTAGGCGGATTTTTTGTGCATAAAATGACACACGGCACAAATTAAAAACTATATTTCTTTGTGTATTTTTTGACTTGCTGTTGTCAGAGCAAAAGATAATTCTTAATTTTGCAGCATGCTTCATAGTCCATAAAACTATGCAAGTATTAAAATGTTTTTATGAATCCGCTTGCTTGTGAAAGTAGGCGGATTTTTTTGTGCGCGTTAATCATTACTCTTCGTAAGAAATCAATCGTCCGTCTGGCAAAAGAGCCATACTGAGAGCGTTGGCATAAGCAGCTTCGGGCGTTGGTCCGTCAGATATGGCTATAATGCCTTGATGTGCAGTCGCTGCCCATACCAATATGTTTTGCGCACCATAGGCTTTGGCGGCAACCAGCGTGATGGAGGTTAAGCCATCAAGACTCTTTAGGCATTTAGCACTCATGCTGTGAGTGGCGAACACGCCCGTGTGTTCTGCCATAGTGTAGTAAGGAATGAAAATGCCTTGCTCACTACTCAATGCGGAATATTTACCATTTAAGCTTCTACCTAAGAACACGGTAAGTTGCATACCCTCGTAGCCAGTGGGGGCAGGCAAGTACACGTTCTCGTTGTCTGGCAACACAAAATAGTTACCCGTGTGATTGTCGAGGTTCAAGTACTTTTTATTGCCATTCATTATCAAGTCACCTTGCTTCAAGAAGAGCGAGTTGACTTGAAGGTTGCCCGTTACATACACATCGCCTTTTACCACACTAAAGTTATTACCTATCCAAGCATCTCCTTTTTTGCCAAACTTCACCACCGCCTCGTTAGCCGTTTTTCCACCAAACCACAGGGGATAGTCCATGCCGTCGCCACCACCAAATGCACCGTATGGAACATTCTTATCATCTACAATTTGAATTTGCGCCACTTGCAGGTAGTTAATGAAAGCCGTCATGATGTCGGCAAACGAACTGCGGAGCGGACGTAGGTCGTTAATGGGTTCCCAATACTTGTTGCCGTTCGCTGTTGGTTTGTTGGCTGCGGAAGATGTAATGCCGTTGTGCGAGGGGCGAGCAAGAAAGTAAGTGGCTTTGCCCGATGCGAGGTCGGTGATAGAAACTTCGTCAAGATAGCGGTTGCCATCGGGAGCAACAGAAATGGGGTCTTCGGAACTATCGTTGCGGTAATCCACCCCTGCTTGCCATTCGCTACGGCGCACGGTTACACCCGTGTAGCCTCTATCCCCCTTTACGTCGTCATAGCTATCAACGAAACCAGTAGCAAACATGCCCTCTTCTAACTTAGGCATAGATAGCCAGACGCTGCGCGGTGCTTCAGCGGATATTGATGGCAACAAGCGGAATAGCAGTATCTTTGTATCATCTGTACCCAAATTTGATGGGGTTTTAAATGTTACACAATGCCGTTCCCATTGGCCAGTAAGCTTCCACACATGTGAAAGGTCAGACCGGGTGGTTTTTTGCACCACGCCATCTATAATCATCGGAATCTTAACATCGACTGACGTAGGATATAAAAAGGTAGACAAGTCGTGGTTATCCTCCACTTGGTATAGTTTTACATAAGCTTGTCCATTTCGCGGTTCTGAGTTATCGTATAGGTAACTAAGTAATCTATACACACCTGTCGTTTTAGGGGTAAACGTCATGGTTGCTGATGATAGTCCAGTATTTTTGATTGTAGCATGTGCTTGTTCTGACCAATCATTATTGTAAATGTAAGTGCTTAAATACTTACCTTCATTTAATGCCGTTTGGTCAACGTTACCAACGATTGTTACCTTGTATTCTCGTCCCTCAATCAAATACAAATCCTTGGCCCCAAAGCCATACTTGTTGCTGGTTTCTTCAACAATAAGGGTATTCTGCATCTTTTTAGCAAAGAAACTAAAAGTGTACCATTGTGAAGGCTGCAACTTGTTAATGCCTTTTACCTTGCTATAAATGACTTGTGCAAGGATTTCTTTGTACTGCACTACCAACGCTGTAGCCTCACACGATTCAAAGAACGAATGTCGCCTGTTACAAAGATTGTTGGTATCAATATAACCCTTATTGGTAGGTGCAACTTGTCCAGTTTGTGGCACGTAGCTACTTTTAACAAACCATGCTTGCATGTGATTATCATCAACAAACGTAGCATTGTCAATTAAGTTGGGGTTAATGCCACCTGAGTAAGTAGCTATTAATTCAGGAACAGAATATTCTGCTGCTGACTTAGTATAAACCGTGTATATACATTTCCAAATATAGGGTTTTTGACTATCCGATTGTGGAAAGGTTTCGCTCCACCCCTTTACATCATCGTAATGCTTAACATTGGGCTTGTCGGTTAATACGAAATAGGTGGTTTGCGAAGCTATGCCGTTGCCCTCAGCCCCTTCATCACCAGCTTCACCCTCGCGATTTTGGGCTATGGTGGCAACTGCCGATGCTGTTCCGTATTCAGAAGTTAACGTTACAGTTACGAAGGAGTTTTCAGGTGTTGCACCATCTACTTCTATGCCCACATATCCCTTTAAAGTTATGTGTAATGTTACCGAATTGCCATCAGCAGAAATATCGGAAGTGTAAGTAAGTTTTGTTGGGTCATCGGAACCATCTGCACCATAAGTCACTTTCACTCCCGTAATAGGTAAGGGAGCATCACCAGTTGTAATCCGTGCTGTAAGGTCAAATGAAATATTGTCGGGCTTTTCGGTATCATAGTAATCGGATATAGCTACACTCACGATGTTGCGACTCAACAAAACGGTGATAGCCGTTGGGTCGGCTGCATGAAAGGCAACTTCGCTCACTTGGTAAGTGCCATCTGAGTAGGTGTAGAGCCATTGTTGCCACACAAAGCGGTCGGTAGCAGACGGGGTAATAGGCTCACGTTGCCAACCGTTTAGGTCGTAGCTAAGGTGGGTGTCGGCATTCACCACGATGCCTTCGGGGGATTGCGAGGTTTGTGTGGCACGGAAGTAGAGTTGCTGCGCCACAAGTTGGGGAACGCGGTCGAATTGGTCAATCGACCCCCACATGTAAATGTTGCCCGTGGCTATGCCTTCGCCATTGAGTTCCTTGGTCACTTCCACAAACTCGCCTTTGTCTTTATCCCACACACGTTGCAAAAAGCTGAAGCCTGTGAGCCAACCTATGATAAGACGCATGTTTTGTTCGGTGTATGTCCAATCGGTCATGCCCGCCAAGTGCAGCTGATAGGTGGTGGTGGTGAGTCGCGATGCTTGGCGGTCGGCATTGGTAGCATTGGCGTATGCCGCAAAGTGCATGGTGAGTTGGGGGTGTGTGGTGTCGGTCCAATGGTTGCGATTTTCGGCAGGGAGCGAGGCACAAGTGGCGGCACGCAATTCGTAGCGGAAGTATTGTTGTTCGCCAATCGTCTCTCCCTCCTCCATCAAGGCTTTTACTTCGGTGGGTAGGGTAGTGGCGGTGTAGATTTTCTTTACTACAAAATAAATGGTCTTGAAACCTGCAAAATGGAAGTTGCCATCGCGTGTGTCGGTTGTTGATGGGTCGTTCTTTACGCCTTCAATATGGAACACGCCTTGACATTTGTCGTCAACGGCTATGGCTCCAATTTCGCCTGCTTCGAGTTTTAGGCGGGCTATGCCCTCGGTGCTACTATTGATGAGGGTGGGGAGGTCGCGCATCGTCCACACCTTTTCGATGATGCCTGCACCCTCGGTTTGCCACTTATTGCCCACAGTGATGGTGGTGCGGTTGTAGCGCAGTTCGGGTACTTCGAGGAAAGAGCGTCCCACAATGCTCTCGAACTCAGCATTGCCATAAAAATCGACCTTGGCTCCTTGCACACCTTTATTGAACACACCCACTTCAAGATTGCCCAGCACATGGGCGTTTTGGGGTTGTTCGGCAGTTCCTACGGCAAGATCGCCACGCAAAAGGGTGTTGCCAAACACATCAGCCGTGCCGTTCACGGTGAGGTTTTTCATTGCCAAGTCGTGGTCAGTGCGGTCGTCGTGCTGCTTAGAGAGCGCATGGTCATCGAGGTATTTAGGCGTAACAATGTCGGTGGTAGAGTTGAGTTCGGTGTCGTCGGTAGTTATGCCAGTTATCTGTCCCTCTTTTCCCTCGAAGGTGATTCTTCCACCCGACACAATGGTCAGCGCACGCGCAAAGAGCTGCACAAAGACGGTGCCAGCCTTCATGGTGAGGTTTTTAAGAAAAGTTACATAGTCATCGACCGAACTATATTTAAACCATTTACTCTCGGTGGGACCTGCATTGATGGCTTCGTCCGACGAAAGATAGCCCGTAACTACTTCTTGTTTCCACTCGCGGTTGATGCTGCCATTGTCGCCCGATGAGGTGAGAATGCCTTGCAAAAAGATGTAATAATAGTCGGTAGAACCGATTTGCTCCTCGGCTACATTTTTGCCATACACATCAAGACGCTCTGATGGGAACACCACAAGGGCAGTTCGTTTGTCGGTGGCTTCGGGGCGCGGAATGGCTGCATACACATATTTTTCGGTATGGGTGCCAAACACGGTGGGCGAGGCTTGCAGCGTCCAGCGTTGATAGTTGTGCCCGGCATCATAGCCTATCACACCTTTTATGTACACCAAAATTTGTGCGCCGCTCACACAAGCGGCTTGAATGCAGTCAGGGTTGGCATTGGCATTACGTTCAATGAAGAGCGCATTTTTAGCAAGCCAATAATCTTGTGGGGTGGCTTCGGTCATAATGCGCTCTTGCTGTGGGGTTGCTTCGGTTGTCATGTGCGGTGGGGTTTTACTTTATGATGAGACGAGCGAGGGGTGCTAACAGGTTGTAGAGCCATTCGGCACGGCAGGGATAGTTAAGATCCACATCGGTTGTGCGACTGCGCAACAGGTGCAAGCGGTAAAGGGCATTGTGTACACACCATTCGTTTTCGAGCGAGGCGAATGTACGCGTCCATACCTTACTATCGGCATGGCGAAAGTATATTTTACAAAGCACGTTAAGCATCTCGTCCTGGCGATAATCGTAGGAGTTGATGATGTGAAGGTTGTGTGATGAGATGGAATAAAGCATAAAAAAAATGTTTTACTGGTTTGTTCTTGTTTCTTGTAACTTGAACAAAAGTAAAACATTTGAGTGGAGGAGTGAGGACATTTTTTGCTTGCGCAATAGCTTCGGCTCACGGCTTTACGTGTTGCTGCGTAGCATGCGTTGCAAATGGCGAATGGTATTGCGCAGTTGCACGTCGGGGGTGGTGTCGGCATTCAGCGTTAGCAGAGTGTTGCAAACGGCCTGTGATATGTTAGTAGAAGAAAACGTGCGTGGTTTGAATGTTTCGTAGGGAATGTTTTGCACCACCTCACGCGGCAGTTCTATGGTAAGGTGGGGCGCATAGAACATGCCTTCAATAATAGCTTCGGGGTGCTGCTGTTGCAAGCGGCGCAATGCTCCATCAATCACGGTGCAGGGAATGCCTAACTGCTCCACATAGGTGTTGCGCCACGGCATACTTCGCACTTTATACCCCGTAATGCCACGAAAAAACACCGCACTCTGATTGTAGGCATGATAAAACAAACCTTGTTGCAATAGGTAAAGGTGGGTATTGTCGGGCGCATCTTGCATCTCCACAATTCGCTGAATGGTGAGTTGGTGTGGGTATCGCGACATTAGGCTTCAGTGGTATTGAGTTCCGAAAAACAAGCTGCGGCAAGTTGCTTGCATTGCTCCACATAGGCATTGAGTTCTACTAAGGGTTGCTTGTCGCCTAAAAGTGCCTTGCGGTGGGTGGCTAACTCGTCGGCATAGGTGTAGCGTCCGCTCACAAGAACGGCTGCTAAGGTGTCGTAGTCGGGAATGTCGTAAGTAGCGACCAGACGCTTCAGAAAAGCGGTGTCGATGCTTGCAAACATGCCTTGCTGCACAATGATTTTTACCACATCGTTTGCAGTAAGGAGGCTCCCGCTGTGCAACACTGAGATAGTGGTGCATTGGTAGGCTTCAGCTGTTTCACCTTCCATGGTGTGGACGTCGGATCGTTTTACAGACGGTTGCTGCTGAATGTTGAGATTGAGGGTTACAATCTCCTTGCCTCCTGCATAAGAGCGTACAATGGACTGTGGGGCGGAGGTAAGAGCTTCGGTGTGAGTTTTGCTAATGTTTGTCATGCTGCGAATAAGTATTGAGGTTTAACTTTGAATTTAATTTCTACACGTTCATAATGTCCTGCAATACAAAAGTACTGATAAAATTTATGCCCAAACTGCAAGAGAATCTCCTTTCGTTTGGCATAAGTGAATTTTCCTTTGCAAAAGCCGAGGTATGAGTTTACTACTTGCTCTACGCGGCGTAGGTCGGCAAAGGTTATGATTTGTTTGTGTTCTATCATCTCGTTAAAACCATGCACGCGTTCGCGAAAACGGGCTAACGTGCGCTTCGACAAATAAATGCGTCCGTTCTTTAAATAGGCTCCCACAAAGGCAAAGCCATGCGAGGCGCATTGAAAATGATATTTATCGGTGTGTAGGGTTATGCCCAACTCGTTCGCCAAAAATGCGCGAGCGTCTTTTATAAGTTGTTTTAGCCAGGCTTTGTCAGTACACATCAGCAAAAAATCGTCAACGAAACGAAGGTAATACACGGCAAGAAAATGCGATTGCAACCAAGCTATTACGAAAGCATCGAAATAAGACATTAAGAAATTTACAAAAATCTGTGTCGTGACATTGCCTATAGGCATTCCTTGAAAATCGTTATTACCAAATAAAGATTTATGGGTTTCAACGTGTTTTTTCCATTCTGTGATGTCGGTATTGAATATGCAATGTTTTTCAGGGCAGTGAAAAATAATGGTCTTGGTGGCACAAAGCACTTGATGTAAATAGTTGCCTTTATACTTTTCTTTTACAAAGGGTTCCATCTTAGCCCAAAGAATGCGCTTGTCTATCGACATAAAGAACGAAACAATATCACCACGATATACCCAAGCTTCGCGTCGGTAATTGTGAGTGACTTTCTTCACAGCATCGAATGCGGCCTGATGTGCAGCAAGTGTGCCAAACCCTTTACGACAATTATACGACACATTGCCTTGCGCCACAAAACGCTGTTCAAAAAGAGGGTTGAGTAATAAAACGAGAAAATGGTGTACAATGCGGTCGCGAAAACAAGCTGCAAAAACTTCGCGATATTTAGGATATTTCACCAAGAAACAAGTACTCACGCCAGGCTGATAAGTACAGGTGTAAAGTTCGTGCGCTAAAACGGGCAAATCGTCGGCAGCTATTTCGCAATAATCAATGCAAGCCTTGCTTGTGCGCTTATTTTTACAACAATCATGAAAAGCCGTAACCACAAGATTGAGAAAGTCAGTAGGAGTGTCATAAGCGACGACAGGACGCACCCTCATGCCGTTATACTTGTTGTTGTTGTTGAAGTTGCCATTGTTGAAGTTGCAATTCCAGCTGTTGTTGGAGTTGTTCTCAGTGGCTGCCCAACGGTTGGTCTGCGTGTCGAATTGAGCCATTGCATCTTCGTAACCAACTATGTATCCTGCACCATAGCAGGTAAGGCTCCCTTTTAACATCTCCTGAGATACACTGTTAAAATTCATAACCTATACAGTTTGTTGATTATTACCTTTTAACAATCCGATCTTAGAAGAAGCCCTCCATGCCAATACTTGCTGGGTGCAAGACATGACAAGCGACTTGGACTTTTTGAAATCATCCTTACTAATGCAACCCGACGAGCGAAGAATGCCTAAAATGGTCCTAACTGCATCGATATGAGCGGCCGCAATAGTAAGTTGCGCAACACGTGCCAGTTCTTCGGCATAAGCAACAGACAAGGCTACCAAAAGGCTTGTACACTCACTATACGCCGTCTCGAGCACAGCGCGAAACTTTACGGGACAAGTTTTGCGCATCTGTGTCAGAACAAAGAACAGGTTCTGCGCAGCACGGTACACCTGTTGTTGATGTATCGTGCGTTTTACCTTCTCTTTCTTGAGCTGTTGGCTTTTCAAGGCTTGTTGTGGCGTTATATTAACCATTTGTTTGGCCATAAGGAATCGGTTTAGTTTTTGTTGTTTTTTGTAGCGTAAAATTACGAAATATTTTTTAAACAGAGGGCATTTTTCGAGGCTTCCGCCTCGAAAAATGCAATTAACCAATGTTTTTCCTCTGAAAATGCAAAAAAAGCCATTTCCTGCCTTGCGACGCGCTAAAAAGCGCGTCGAGTTAAGGCTAAAGGACAAAGGGAAAAGCGACGACAGGACGCACCCTCATGCCGTTATACTTGTAGCTGCCGTAGAAGTAGCCATTGTAGAAGTAGCAATACCAGCTGCTGTAGGAGTAGCCCTCAGTGGCTGCCCAACGGTAGGTCTGCGAGGGGGTGTTAACGGGACAATTTAATTTGGCGTCCTTGGCACGCTTTTGCAAATTTGCGTAACAGGGACGACGCGCGTCAGTGGGTTCCATTGGACGAGAAGGATTGTTTTCGTCAGAGAACTCAGGTGTCGGTGTTCCTGTATCAGACGGCTTTAATGCACGACTGTTGCGGAAGAAGGTGTAAAGGCGGCAAGTGTCGCCACTGCCCTGCAAATACCACCGCCCTTGGGTGTACCACTCTGAAAGTCCGGCAATAGGCTTATTCGCGTTTTTCGGTTCGTAGAGCACACAAGCGTAGGCGGCAGGATAGGCAAACTGTCTGAAACGGTCGCTGCCGCCCAAATTGCCTAATGCCACACAAAGGTCGGCTAACTCGGCGGATGTTCGCGGAATTACGTGGTCGCGATCAGAGGGAAGATAACTGAAAATGTTATGCCCATCGGCATCCTTTAACAAGCCTTCGGCTACATATCGCTCTAAAATATTGTTAGCATGTGCCACAATGTTTGCCGTGTCTTTCTTTCCGTCCCATCGGTTGGTTGCTACATTACCCGTCCATACGGGGAACCCATCAGCCTGCGTGTCGTCGTAGGCGTTAAAGTCTTTAATGGAAGAAGAACTTTCGCCATTCTCATTCTTTAATCCAGTACTCTGACAATCCTTCAGAGTTGGCAAATTAAACAAATTACCTGTAGTGGTGCCCAGCGCATCTGCTACTGGCTTCATTTCGTCTGTGCTAAAGCCATTGGTTGCCGCCGATTCGGGATAAAGTCCCCAAACAAGGTAGGACATAGAATTAGCACCATCCGATGAAGTGATCGTCAAATCCTCGGTATTCTCTATCAATACCTCGTACAATGTTTTACCTGCATTATATTGCTTGGCAATGCGTTCGTCCTTTAAATACTCATTGAGCAAATCTGTGGGTAAGTCGACATATCGTGTCACCTTATATACCCAACCAACTACCTTTTTACCTGGATAAAGCACTGAGTCGAACTCACCGTTATAGTAAGCCCAATCGCCCAACTTAGGCAAACGATTAAAGAGTTTCAAGGTGATGGTAGAAGAGAATGTCTTGCCATTCACCAAGGTTAGTGTAACTGTGAGGTCGGCAGTAGGATTGTTGCTTTCCTCGCCCACCTCGGGTACATGGAGCACACCCGTCTTGGGGTCAACCGTCACACCAAGATTGTTCTTAGACAACGACCAAACAATGCCACTAAAGTTGTTTGCCGTAGAAGGCAAAATATCCAACTCATAAGGATAATCACCCTTTTCGGCAATGACAAAACGCTGCGTAATGATGTTTACACCCGTAACCGAACGGAATTGATAAGACACATACAAAGCGTTCTGTTCATCGTCCACATTACCAAACTTATCTAACAACGCCAACTTTAACAGAGCCGACACATTCTGCCCCTCGGTAATATAGATTTTTCCAGTCAAAGAGCAACTGGCAATGTTTGTCACATATTCTAAGGTAGATGGGGCAAAATTAGCCCAATCAATGTGGTCTATCACGCACGAAGTGAGCGAAGCCGAAGCCGTGGCACAACCTTGTATCAAAGACTTTGTATCGCACAAGGGACAAGCACGCACCGAAAGCGAGGTAAGTTTTTCGTAGCCATCGAGCGTGAGCGTTTCTAACTGAGGCATATCGGTAATATTCAATATGCTAAGTTCAGCACCAAAACGCGCCTCGGTGAGTTGTGGTGATTGAGGCATGCGCACCTGTCCGTACTTTGTGCCACGAAGGTCGAGCGAATGCAAACGGTTTGCCTTCGTAAGGTTGAGCGTACCCGTTCCCCCCGTTACGCCATGCAACGAAAGGTGTTGAAGGTTGGTGGCAGTTACCTCAATCTGTTTAGGGGCAAAGGCTGTGCTACCTTGCGAGGGTTCGGCTGTGAAATCGGTCATGCGCTTGCCTTGGATGGTAAAGTTGTTGTTACCCACCACCATATTGCCCACATTACCAATAGAACGGTAGTAGTTAATAGCAGCCAAACCCACCGAAGAGTCACCAGGAATAGGCGTAGAGGCGGGGTTCACCGTGAAAGTATAGTGACGACCAGGAATCATGCGTGTATGCGGGTTAACCAAAGCACGGTCGCGCACGCCACAGGGATAAAGGTATTGATGGGGTACGAGGTCGAAGGTGTATTCACCACCCGTGCGACCTGAGCCTGGTGTAAACTGAATGCCCGAACTGGCATCGGTTAAACCCGTGCTACCCGTATTTACACCACTCGAAAAGTCACCCCATGCCGCATACGAGCAGACAAGTGCCATGCGTCGTTCCATATACTGCATTTCGCGTTCAAGTTGGTCGCCAATGCCTTGTGTCACGGCAAGCACACCGCGAGCTTGGTTGCCAAAACTCTCATAGCCCCACGATGCAGGCCAGTCGTAACGAATGCGTTGTTGCTCTGCCCAAGCCACTTCGGGGAAATACTTTTGTGTGGCGAAGAAATACTTATGAATGCAACCCATAGGTGTTTGACGTTGCGTCACGGTGAGTCCATCGAGTTCTTCGTTTGCACCAACCAACGTACCCATAACCGTAAGAATTTCACGCATATTGGCAGGTAGGGCAGTAGGGTCGAGCGTTTCCCATGCTGCCTCCATCGTGTTGAACAAGGCAGAAGCCGTACCCTCATAATCCTTCTGCTTCTTCAAGCCCGCCTCAGTGTCTTGCACATCGAAGTAGCGCGAAAGGAAGTACACCTTAGTCTGACGTCCGTTATTGTCGGTAGACAAAATGGTGTCGAGGTCGTCTTGATAAAGCCAACATATCTTCGTAGCAATGTCGATGGTGTAGTAAGTATTCTTAGAACAGTTATCAGTACCAGCAAGCAGGAAGTTTACCAAGTTGTAATGCGTTTGGTGGTTCTTCTTGTTCAAGAATGCGCCACAGTTGGCATTGAACGAAGCGGCAATAGCCATACGGAACAAAGTGTTCAGCACATTATAGTCGCCTACATCCTCACTTGACTTCCATTTTTCGTATGCAGCTTTCGTAATGGGATCGGTAGCAAGATTGCGCACACCAGCCACATAACCGCCATCTTTAGTCCACGTACCTGCATCCACGAATTTGCCACTTACATAATCGAAACGCAATAGGTGGAATGCTTCTTCACCATCGCGCAACCAATACTTTGTGGTCTGCACAGTGTCGAGCAACTTCGTATCGGCATCTGTTGCACCTACGATAGTAGCACGGTCGTAAATAGCGGCATAGTATTTATCAAAGTCGGTACGCGAACCACGATAACACTCCATGCGAGTGTCGTGTGCATAGATAAAGTTTACGTAACGACGGAATAAGGCATCATTCGATGCTACGGGAGTTCCGTCTTCATTGGTTTTACCCAATGAATACTCAAACGACTTGATGCCGTTGTAACCCCATGCTTCATCATCTACGTTATACGTTACATTTTCATCAGCAGGAACACGGAAGTCGCAAAGCGGAAGGTTGTTGTTCAAACCTTCAAAGGCAAACATCTTCTTCTTGTCATATCCCCAAGTTGCCTTATCGCACTTGCCCGAACCGAATGTGCTAAAGCCAATAAAGATAGGTTCGCTTGCTCCGGCAGGTTGGTTAAAGAAGAAATAAGAGTCCTCGTAAACCGCAAAGCGAGCTTTGTTGTCAGCAAACCAAGAGGGGAGTTCATCCTTGCACACTGCCTTCATTACATCGTTATACAAACGCGTAGCTCCCTCTTTGTGCGATTGCATGGGCGAGGCATAGTTAATCTTGTTTACCAATTTAGTAGCCTTTGGTCCACCAATAGTTGGGGTATAGAACTGACCATGATACATACCATTGCCATCAATCCAACCATCGACCACATCGATTGTAAGTCGTTCTTTCTGCGCTTCGCTAAGATTTGCCACAGCATCGCCTTGAATTTGCTCTCCATCAAGGAATAGAGGATAGGTAGCAGCTGTGCTCTCGGTGAAATTAGACTTTGCAGCAGTCCAACCAAAATCAGCATGAAGCGAGAGGAAAGCAATGCGAATGATATAGGTAATCTTGTCGCACTTGGTTTGCTCGTTGTTCCACCAATAGGTGTTGGCGGTAGAACCTTGTGCCGTATTCATTAAGCACTTAAAACTACCCAATGTGCCAGCCACATAAGCCTCGTAAGCGGCCCTACCTATTGTACCCGAAAGTTCAGGCACATAGTTGCCATTCTCATCAAAATAGTCGATGCGCCAATAGCAAGCATAGCCCACCTTTTTATCTTGGTTCATCTTGTAGTTGTCTGTACCTACAAGTGTCAAGCAGCGTTTGCCTTTCGCCTTTACCTTAGCATACGACACACGACCATTGCCATCCAAGATGTCGTTACGCTGACGAATGATATTCTTTGTTTCGGCATCGGGACGTGTGGCAGTATAGTTTTGCAATACGTTTTGTGCCGAAAGTGTAGTACCTCGGTAACAACGAATGGTGTAGATGTCGAGGTCGCAATCAGAATTTCCTAAACGAATGCCTCCGTGTCCTTCGCCTTGAATCCACACGCCATTGGTTTCCACACTATACTGCATGGCACGTTGTGGTTTGCCATTCATATAGATTTTAGCTGTAGCACGATTGGTAGGTGTGCCATTAGGCGTTTGCCAAGTAAACTCGTCACTACCCTTAGCAATGAGTGCAGGCGTAAGCGTTAATACAAGATGCACACGCTTACCCTCTTCATAACCAAAGTCTTGATCGTCCTCGTTCTGTTTTTCTTGCGCCCAGATAGCTCCCGATAAAGGTTTGATAATTAAGCCCAACTTTTCGAGCGTACTCTGAACTGTCTGCGAAATATTGATTACAGGGTCGTCCTCTGCCGTAATGTTGCGCACGGCAAATTCCATTTCGAGCGACATAGAAGCTGATGGATTTGTTTTAAAACCATCGAAAGGCTCGTAACCGATAGTTAATGTTCGACCCGCAGGAATACGAAGCACTTTCACGCCATCATCATCAGTTACCCAAGCATCACTCAATCCGTCAAAACCATCCCAAACCGAAGGAACGATCTGTTGCGTCTGCTTGTTAATGATACTTTTGAAATTTTCCTCCGTGTTATTGCGCACCTTGGGGTCGAGATAGAAATGCGCACCCGCTACAGGCGAATAGTCGTTCTTATTATCGACCGTGAACACCACAAAACGGTTGCCTTGGCTTTCGCGCAAAAAGTTTACCAACTCATTACCATTGTAACGGAACACACGCAAATAAGCCTGATAAGAGGTAGGGGCTTCGCCACTTGTAGCATTCTCAATTTCAATAGTGGTATCAATATCGTATTTTGTAGCAACAGCCACCTTTTGCTCAGATACATAATAGGCTTGTGTGTAGTCGGTATCACCATCTCCAGCATTGGTAATGCGAATGCTCACGGGAAGGGTGTCTTCGCTCGCAATGGTTGGTTCTGTGCCACTCTTAGGCACCCATACGGCAAACGAAGAAATGACGGTGCGCACATAGTTCTCGACCACACTCTTCACACCTTGCAACATAAGGAAAGGCTTTGCTAATTGCTCAGTAGTTGCATCGGCTGTATTTACCACCATAAAACGGTTTACCACCACCTCAGACGAAAGTTCACCGCCCATGCCATCCGAGCAAGTAAGCCATGCTGTAACGGTATGTACACCATGCGAAAGCAATCCGTAAGCCGAAATTTCTTGCTGCGTCCATGAGTAAGGGTTTGCTTCGGGACGTTGTTCTGAGGCGAGGAACGTTTTAGGTGTCATCGTCCATGTGCCGAGCGAGCCTGTCATGGTTACATGCAGTTGCTTATCTACGGCACCCATTACTGAGAACGAGAAAGGAAAGCCTCCATCACTTGCCAATATGCGCTTTGACCAGTCTACAAGGTTGGTCACAACCAGGTTTACAGCATTAACCGAAAGAATAAGGTCGCCATAAAAGTCACGTTGCACATTGTTCTCGTCCTTATAATAAGACGAAAAGCGAATGCGGATGTTTTGTGCGCCTTCTTCTATATATTTGCCAAGATCGAGTTTTAGCGGATAGGATGCTTCGCTTGTTGCGTCATACGTTTCGTCTTGCGACACAATGTTTTCTTGTGTATATACATCCGTCCACTCAGTAGTTCCTTCTTTACGTCGCGACACAGTGAGCGTACCTGATACGTCGCGGTAGTTAATGCGGTCGCCAAGCGTAGTAACCTTTAATGCCATATAACGAATGGGAACCACAAAGGCATCGCCTACCTTAATATTGCGGTCGCCCGATACGGTAGATGCTACACGAATGGCATAGCTGTCGCTGTCTACCATTTGATTAAACGATACTACGCCATTTTCGTCGGGTTCGTAGTTCACGTTGTTAAACTTGACCGTCTTAACCGTTTTCTTGGCATCGGCTTGCAACTCCTGTATGGGGGTTACAATCTGATTTACAAATTCGTCGGCAGTAAGGCATTCATTCGTTGGCACACCCGAAGATTCAATTTCCTCGGTCGCTTCTTCATTATTCGTTTTTTTAAGAAGATCGTTGATGTTGGTGAAATCTGTTGCCATTAGCTATTTATGTTTTGATAGATTTTTGAAAAATGACATTAAGCAAAGCGGAAGGGGAAACGCATGGGAAACTTGGGCATAGTGAGCTTTCCGCTGCTCTCAAACTCTCCAATGAGTTGCGAACGCAAATAGATGCGCCAACACTTTAGTTTGGCTTTGTCGGTTTCATCGCGTGCCACATAATAGGTTTGAAAAAGTTTGGGCTTAATGGCACGATATTCCTCCATTGTAATTAACACTCCTGCCAGTCCGTCTACTCGCAATCCTAACGAGGCTATGGCTGCTTGTTGGTTTTGCAACACCGTTTGCAGGTTCTCGTCAGCCTCCTTGCGCTCCTTTGTTTCTTGTGCTTTATAGGCAGTGAACACATCATCGTTCGACGAAAGTATATCAATCTGTTCTTGCAGATGGGTGTCGGCTGCCGTGCGCTCAGCACGTTCGGTTGCAAGGTCGTTGTCGGGACTGCGCTCCACATCGTTCAGCCAAAATTGGTTGCACCGCCATATTTGATTGGTTTCACGAATAAGTATTTCAGAGTAATAGGGAATGTCGGGTTCGCCCGTTTCTATTGCAGCATCCGCAGCGAAAGACCCAAAACGATAGGTGGTGTTGCTTGGGTTAGCCCCAATTTTAAACTTTAAGGCTTCGGCAAGCGTTGCGAAAATAAAGGTCTTTTTATTGATCATCGCTGTAGTTTTTTTCAGTTGTTTATGTGTCAAAATTAGATATTTGCTTTGTTGAAATAAGGACATAAAGAAAGCCCGAAGCATTCACCACGCAAGGGTATGCTTCGGGCTGGAAACAAAAAAAGAAACAAAGCGTATGGGTGTGCCTACATTAGAAGCATAGGACTGCCGTTGATGTCGAGTTGAGCAGTGAATGATACAGTGAGCGGATTATTTTCGGTGCGATTAAAGAAGGTATTGTCCTCTTCGAGCGTGATAGTGCATGGCACCCATTGGTTGTTGATGTGCGCCCAAATGTATTCGCTCATCAAGAACTCATGCAAGTACCATTGCAGCCAATCCTCGTTTAACGGTTCGGTTTGAAAAAGCCATGCTTCGCGATTGTTGCTCTTCTTGACAAACGAACGCGAAAACTTACTGAAGGTTTCTTGTCTTGTAATGGCATAGGAACTGGTGGCTACCGAACGCTTTTTACTATACACCTTGGGTACACTCACGCTCTCTAACACACCTAACGAGTTGATGAAGCGGAACTCTTGTCGGCTCGCTGCCTCGGTTTGGGGTAAGGCATAGAGCGGAATGCCATTGATGGTTTGTGAGCCTTCGGTGCTAATGAGCGTTTTTTGTGAAGTTGGAGGTGTGAGCGTTGCACTATTAAGCAAGGCACATTCTTCGGCAAAGGGTGGGGTGTACACATATCTCTCGCCAACTGCCACAATCTCAGGTGCAGAGGTGGGTTTGCGCGAAAAGGCTTTTACACTTTTAAATTCGTTGGATGCCATGCGTTCCATGTCGGAGAATGCGCCAAACAAGGTGCAGTAGTATTGAGGTTTTCCATCTACCTCGGCAGGCACCACCAACTCACCCACACGAGGTTTAACCTCTCCATTGAGCATGTATTCGTCATAGACGCGCAAACAGAACTTTACAAGCGGATAGGTCACGGTGTCGGGAATGTAAGTGTAGCTGTCGCGAAAGGTGCGTAGGGCAGAGGAAATGTCAATGCTTATCTCGGCATCCTCCTTCTCCTCGTCCACAGGAACCGACATTTTTATGGTTTCAAAATCTCCACCACTCATGCCGCAAGTTACTTCTACAATCACGCGGTGAAAGGCGGGTTTATTGTTTATCACGTTAGGCTGTATGCGGAACGTAATAGGGGTGCCGTTGAATATGCTGCCCGATGTAAGGACTATGGTTCTTGCCATATTATAAGGAATTATACATTAAAACACATTAAAGACTATACACTTCAAGCTCCACTTCGCCCATTCCGTCGGTCACGCTGATGTCAGTTGACACTTTATTGATAAGGCATTTTTTCCCAGCTATCAACCACCATTCCTTCCAATGGTTGGGAATGTCAGCTATCTGCGCTACCGAAGCAAGACACTTGATGCGGTATTTTTTGCGATTGAGGAGGAAGTAAGCATAATCTACCATAAAGGTGTCGAAATAACCTCTGTTCTTTATAAGCGGATCGTTCACCACAAGCGGTGCGTCTGCCCAATCTGGTTGCACCCAAGCACGCGGTTTGAGCGAAAAGCGTTCTTCGTTGCCTATTCCGTCTTCCTTTCCGTTGTAGTCATACACATTTCCGTAAGGATCAACAGAGTCGGCAGTGAGTGCATATTCGCCCACGGTGGTGCGCCACTTGCTATTACCGAAGCCATCGTAATTGTAATCAAAACTCTCGGTGTCAGAGTCCGTTCCACCGCCACGCATCACGGCTATGCTCAATCCCCAATCGTGGGTTTGAAGGGGTGAATTGCCATCGTCGGTATCGGAAGGATCGTATGATTCACGAAGCTGCAATACCTCGGTTACATAGAAATCTGCCACAGTTGATGAAAGCGGATTGCGGATGTTTTGCTTGATAAACTCATGCTCCATATCCTCGTCTACATTTGCAGCCAAAATAGTTTGTGCTAATTTCCCATTCACAGCTGTTGTGGCATATCCTTCAATGCTATTACCTGCAACGGGTTGCGAAGGAGCATCTGTAAAGCATACGGTATCGAAACTTGCAGAAAGAGACTTACGGTAATTTACATCTACAAATCCTACAGGAACAAAATCAGACAAAAACTCTTGCACAAAGTCATCGTTAATGGTTGAGCAATCGCCTACTTCAACACCCTTATAGGCTCCCACCTCGAACAAACGAGGATCCATATCGTTATTGTCTTTAAAGTCGGAGTCAATCTTTACACGATATTTATTACCCGTATTCTTATCTACAAAGACACTCATTTGATTGTTGAAAATCTGATGAATAATATCCTTGTATGCTAAACTCGTTATGGTGCTTTCCTTGGGATAGTCTATGTAATCGTAATCTGTGTTGTAATCTTTTACGCCATCCCTAATGTTATTCTTCTGTTCCCTCTTGTCGCTTTCTTCCGAATAGCCCACACGCACACCCGTAATCTTTTCGCTGAGTTGTGCAATGGAGAGAACATTCGCATTGAACTGACGCGGTTGGGGATTTTGCTTGCGGAATACATCTCTCATAAGATATGCTGTAACCTTTTTTCGTTCGTAATCATAATCGAACTTTATGCCAAATTGGTTTTCGAGCGATTCAATAACTGTTGATACAGACTCTGCGGGAAAATTCTTTTCGTTGGCAAACATTTGCACAACGCTTGCACTCATCTGTGCGCCAGTAATAGTAGACTTTGTAGTAATGCTTGCTACCTTATCTTTGCCTACTTCAACCGTTGTTACAGTCGGGTCGATGACCTGAGTAACCTTGGTCTTATACGACACGGAACTATTAAAACGATTGTCTACTACTGTTTCATATTCGTAAGTAACCTTGTGATAGGCTATTTGTTGAAGGGATTTATCCACAGGATTTTCCAATGCTAACTGGCCACCACAACCGCGGCTATCTAACCAAGCATTTACATCATCGAACAATTTATTGCATTCAGCTTCATTTTTGGCAGACTTCTGAAAAAAGCCAAGTTTTATATCGCCTTCGTTTTTAAGTCCAGCTATCACTTCAGGGTCTTCTTTCTCATATTTTGTACCATAATATAAAGGTTCGGTGTTATAGGCACATTTGGTTGTGAAGAAACACAAACGTCGCAAATCGCCAATCTCCATCAAGGCATCTTTATCGAATGAAACGCCAAGACTTTCAAACAAGCAATCAAGGAAGAACAACACATAGAAGCAAATGCCCGACTGCGGACGGTCGGCTTCCAATACCCATATCGGTCCGTGATTTTCATACATCACATCTTCCTTTACATCAGGAAGTTGCTCAACCGTTTTACTTGATGTTTCACCATTTTCGTCAATGTCGTAATGCTTGTAGCAAACACGTGCATTGCAAAAAGGCTTTAGCGGATAAGCATCCTTCACGTTGATGTACGATTGCTCCACCTGTGGTATGTTCACTTTATTGCCATCTGAATAAACGCGTGGTGAAGATGGATCTTGTTTTGCCTTATGCAAATCGCCTTCTTCCACGCATTTGCCAGGAAACGAAAAGCCCAATGCTTGTGGATAAAAAGTTGCCGATGTGTTATAGCCTTCGCCTACTGAACCGTACTTCTGGTCGCCTTTCTTTCCTTGATACTTAATAACCACATCGGTTTTGTAAGTTACCTGCACATTCACCTCGTCAATTTTCTCACCAATCAAAAGTTGGTCTTTGTAGCGAGAAGGGATAGGCACCTCATTGCAATTCAAGTCCGAAATTAAATCATCAAACGTCTGCGTGCTGGCATCAATATTCACTGATAGCGCGTCGCTCACTTCTTCGTCCTCTTGCATTACAGCAGTACCACTGGCAAACGGAACGCCATCGGCAATAATTCGCATGGGGGTATGCTCATAATCAACAGGGCGAATATCGGAGTTGATGTCGTCGAGGTTTTTCAAGAAGTGGCGGTTCCCGTCCAAGGGCAATGATACCGGATAGGAAAACATTTCAGTATCGTTGAACAGAGGATTTTGCAGTTCAACGCTAATCGAAAAGTCGTCCGTAAGTACCATAGGCTTACCACCTGCGAGGATTACAAGTTTGCTATTCATAATGGTTTGTAGTTTTTAAGAACGGAATGGTCAAAGGCTTGTGCCGTGCCTGCTTGAATGTTGCCATAAGCATGATCGCGCAAAGTAATAACGGCATTATACTTGTTGTTGTAAATCTGACTATGCCCATGCGCCACTACGATTGCTTCGCCAATTACATAGGCTTGTGCTCTGTCGTATATATGAATGGGTGTGGCACAATCCGTAATAATGACCCTCACGAATACGGGTGCCTTTTCTGGACATTCGTTTAAGTAGATGCCTGCTTGGTTCATCTCTTGCTTCAAGGCAGGATATTGTTTGGGCAATTCAGTGCGGATGATGTCGGCATATTTGCTCTCCACCACATCTTCCCAATTATCGCGCCAAGTAGCCATCATTTGGCTCACGTTGCCCGAAGCCAACATTTGCTTGTAGCCATTCGCACAAGCATGGCGTTCGTGGCAAGCACGCTTGCAGGTTTCTTTCAGTGTAAGAAATGCGTCCTTTTCCATTCTGCATACGTTCTTTAGTTATTCACTCCTGCCTCTTCCTCGGTCTTCATCAGTATAGCCTCGAAGCCTTTGATTTCGTCTTCGGTCACAATGTCTGAAAACTCTTCGCGCAATTTGGCAATGCGTTCTTTTATGCCTTTCACACGGGTTTTTGTGCTGGGTTTGTCTTTGCGACAAATGTATTTGATAATACCTTCGGCTTTGGCTTTATGCTGCGCTACTGCCTCGCGAGCGGCTTTCACTTCGGGGCGGTCGGCTGCAATTTTCTCGGCAACGGTTTGCGCAAAGAGCGGATCGCGCTGCTGTGCCTTTTCGTAAAACGGTTTAAACTGCGTGCGGAGGTCTTGTGGCGCAATGTTGAAGTTTTTTTCTACGTATTTAATGTATTCTGGGTCGCCTGTGCGCTGACTAAGGCGTAAATACACCTCGCCCATTTCGCGGTCAATAGCGGTGTAGATGTCGGGCAGGATATGGCTCTCAATCTCCACGGCTCGTGTGGCAAGTTCGGCTATCTCTTGCTCGGTGTAGAGTGCGCCCTTGCCTTGCGCCACGGCTTTTTCGTTGGCTTCAGCCATCGTTTTAGCTTGCTCTGCCTTAGCTGCCGTTTCATTGCGAAGGGCGCGAAGGTTATTCACTTGCTCTTGCAAGGGGGCAGAGAGGAACACGCGAATTTGCTTCATGCTGGGCATGGTGGCTGCAATGCTCTCGCCATTAGGGTCTGCCACAATGCCGTTGTAGGTGAGGGGTTGTAACGACACATCGGGTTTTAGTTCGGGGAATAGGCTATCTTTAGCCTCTTGCAGTGCCTTTTGCTTTTGCAGTTGTGCGTAATAGGCTTGCTCTTGTTTGGTGGGACGACCTACGCGACGCTTTTGAGAGAGTTGCGCATCGGTGGTGTCGAGCGTTTGCAAGTAGGTGAGCAACTGACGCACACGGCGGTGATAGTCTTTAAAACGTCGGCTTTCGCGCACAAAGGCTTGTGCCTTGGGTGTGCCTTCTAACAAGGTCAGTCCTTTCTCGAATGCCTCACGCTGCTCGGAAGTGAGCATGCGAGTGGTGAGGGCAGGGGTAAGGGTGTTGATTATCTTTTCCATTGTGAGATTTTCTTTTAGGTTTTAATACAACATAGGCGACACAAAGATGCGTGTGCCTGGCTGATTGTTTTCAAAGCCTTTGCCACTATCTGACTGTGTGGTGTTGGGTGTTTCGGTGGGAGTGGTAGGCTTGGGTTGTTCGGCTGCTTTACGGTCAGCAAGGGTTTTGAGAATGCTATCGCGAAGGGAAACGGCATCGTCGTGGGCTTGCTGACGAGTGAGTTTGTCGAAGGTGAGCACTGAGGTGCGCTCAATGAGGTAGGCTACCATAAGGCGACGCGACTTTTTAAGCAAGCGGTCGGTGTCGGTGGCTTGCAACATCTCGGCTATGAACGCTGCACCAAACACATCCTCGATGTATTCTTCTTGGATAAAACGAAGGTCGGGAATGAGGCGAATAAACTTGTCGCGGTTGTTGTAGATGTCAATGTATTGCTGCAATACCGCACAGGTGGGAAGGAGCAAATCGTGGTGCAGATAGTAGTATTCGCTCTGCTGCCAAAGGTTTACGATTTCCTCAATCTCTGCCATGCGCTCTTCTTCGGTGGAAACAGTGGGGGCGTCGGTGGGTGTTTGCTCGGTTGTCGGTACATTTTCGTCCGTATTCTGTACGCTATTGTCGGTTTTTGGTACGTTTTCGTCCGTATTCTGTACGCTATCGCCGTCTATCGGTACGGAGATAGGCATGGGGTGCGTCAGCTTTGCCCAACCTTCGAGCAAGAGCAAAAGGTTATTGAGCGACACCATAGCCTCTTTCTTAAATCCTTGCACACCTTTGTCAAGCATTTTGTCGGAGGCTACGGAATAGTCTTGGCTTGAAGCCATATTCATGCCTGCTCCGTTGGCTGAAAGAAGTTGCTGATAGGCGTAGCGAGAAAGGGTGTCATTTGCCACCATGCGTTGGGCATTGAGCAAGAGTTCTTGCCAAGGGTGCTGCGCATAAGTGCCATTGGTTACGGAAAGGTAAAAATCGTTGGTATCAATATTGAGCTTGTAATACTCGCACAAACGGTTGTAGAGTGGTGTGCCTAACTTGTCTCGCAGAAAGTCTTTCTCGCTGTTGTCGAGTATGCCTTGCAACAGACTTACGTCGTCGAACGCATTGCTGGGTACGTGCAGGCGGAGTTCTTGGTTTGTGGATAGTAACATATTATCGTTGTTTTTTTACAGGGTTGTTTTTTAAGTCATGCGCATAAGGTGATACAACTGATGCGCGTCACTTGGTATAAGTTTCGCGCGAAACTTTTTCAATCTTCGCGCGAAGTTTTGAAAATCTTCGCGCGAAGCTCTATTCCTGCCCTTGCTTGGTTACACCCGTTTTAGAGTTGTCGAGTGTGGTGAGTACTTCGCGATCGATTTGCCATACAAGATGTTCGTCCCAACCATTGAATTGGCTAATCACTTCGAGCGGACGGAGCATGAGTTGCTGCAAGGGTGCAAACTGAATTTGCTTGACTAAGAAACGCTCGCGCAAGTCGGTGCCACCCGATGAGGAAGCATCGCCAGGGGTATTACCAATAAGTTTGGAGTCTAAACCCATGGCAAAGAAGATGATGCTGCTAATCTCTTGCAACTCAGTTTTGTCGGCTGTGGCTTGGTCGGAAGCCTTTGTTTCAATCTCCACAATCTCCCATGCCTTGTGTTCCTTACCGTCAGAACCCGTGAAGCTTGATGAAAAAAGAGCTTGTCCTGCGTTGTCGCTATTGCTGAGCCATGTGTTGATTTCGTTGAACACACTTGCCATAATCTCCTTGGGCGACCGCTTTTTGTCCTCTTGCGAGGCTTGGTTGCAAAGGCGGTCTACGTAGTCTTGGTGAACGTAAATGACACGACCAATGATATTAGAGTTGCGTTTGCGCGTCAATCGGTCATCAACAATCGTGAAAGCATACTCAAAAATGCTACCCGCGAAAATGCTGTGCCAAAGGGCATCGGCATAATAAGGACCGCCAAAATCACGAGGCGACATAATGAAACGTGTGGGGCGGTTCTTACGGCTCACGCGGTTTTGTCGTGCTTCGCGCACAATGCGCTGAAGGTCACGAACGGCGGTAGCAGCAGGCAAATAAGGCACGGCTGCAATCTTTAAATCCTCTGGTTTAAGGTTGGAAATGTTTTGCGAGGAGTCGAGCCATTGATTAGAAATGTAGGCGTAGTTAATACGATATTGCGCATCTTGACGCTCCAGTCGGGTTGTGAATACCGAACGGGGTTTGATGCCTACAACCTTCGGCGTCCAACGTGAGGTGGGGACGGGGGTGCCGTTTTCGTCGAGTTGGCGTTGGTTGAGTTGCAATTCAACAAAGCATTGCGACATGAGCGACATATCGCCAGCCAACTGCAAGTAGGTGTCCATCAAGTCGTTATCGGCACAAAAATGCTTCAGTTCTGCGTTCGTCCATTTCCATTTGGCAAGCGCATCTTTTAGTTCCTTCATCTCCTCGCTATCCTCGGTGGGGGTGAGGGCTTGTGCCGCATTGGTCAGAGGTTCGTCATTAGGGTTGGGGTCGGAGGTTTGCTGCGCTTGTGCTTCTTTGGCTTTGAGGTCGGCAATTAAGCCGCGGAGCAAAACACCTGCATGAGCAAAGGGTATGAATTTTTCGGTAATATTGCCTCCCACATATTGGGTGTAATAATATTTGGGTTTGGGTCCATGCACGGCAAGGATTTTCTTGATAAAATCAATGCCAGCTGCGGTGAATGGCGACATGCGCGAAAGGAGCCAAATGAGGTTGGGCAGTCGGTTGCCAACACCCCATTCCATGTAGCCTAAACCTTCGGTGCCTTCTCCTTTGGGTTTAGCAAGACATTCACCACCGCTCGATGCAAAGATGGTGGATATTTGTCGGCGTGCGGCTTGTGAGCCTGCTGTGCCTTGTGCCGTCATGTTGGCTTCGCTAATGAGCATGGAATGCACATAGTCGTTCCACGAAAAGGCTTTGCTACCTTTGTTGGGAGTGCAAAACTCGCCAGGACGGATAGCCACATAGCCAGCACGTTTTAGTTCCTCACTACGTTCTTGGAACTCGTGCAAATTGCTTACTGTGTTTTTTGCCATTGTGATTGGGTTGGTTTATAAGGGTTATGTTATTTTCTGCTTATCTTTTCCATCTCTTCATTCTCCTTCGAGAGTCGTTCAAGGTGTTCAAGCACAAGGGAGTATGACTGATGGTTTACTTGATCCTCGGTAAGTCCCGCATACTTTTGCATGGTGGCAGTGGTTGCGGTGTAAATTTCGAGTGGGGTATGGGGTCGGCGGTTGTCTACCTTCTGCACCTTGAATACATGCGGAAAACGCTTGCTTAGGGTGTGCATCACACCCGTCCACCAAAAAAGTATCACTTGCCATTGATGGTCAGGGAAGTTGCGAAAGTAGGGTGCATGCGTGGTGCATTGGTTGCTTTCGTAATGGTAGTCGCGTTTCACCATGCCCGTGTTGGTGTCGATGTATTTTGTCTTGGCATTGAAAATGGTGGCAAGGAACATTGCTCGAGCCAAATCTACATTTTGCGCTTGTTGCGCCAACTGTTGTGGGGTGAAGGTGCCCATTTGCTGCATCTGCACAAGGCTGTTGCTGAGTTGGGTGTAAGTGCCCATAGTGTCGGACGCAAAACGATATTGTGCCCAACTAAATCCGTCGAGGTCGGGGAATGCGCCTTGAAACGTCTTGCGCATGCGCCACCATGAACGGCGACGCTTCAGAGTGGGGTAGGGGAACTTGGTAAGAAACATGCCACGTTCATTGTCGAGCCAATCGAGCATGCCAGCACCTTGCGCCAAATATTCGGCAGTCTCTTTGTCGTCGGTCTTTGCCTTGGGCGAAAGCCAATAGTTAATTTGCCACAAATAAAGTGGGAAGGTGTCAGCACGTTTGCCATCCTTTAAAAAGCGACAAGTGTAGTATTGCGCTTCGGTTGCCTCACGCGGATTAGGACTTGCCACTATCTGTATGCCCGATAAGGCAAAGAACATAGCCAACTTCACGTTATACATGGAAAAGGTGTGGTAGCGATCTTGCCTTAACAGTTGCTCTTGCATTACTTGCGATATGAGTTCCAACTGCTCGGTGGTGCATTGGTTCCAATGCTTGGGTAGCGTGAGGTTTATGCGTTTTGTTTCTTTCATTAGGTCGCTTCTTTTTATGTGGCGTTACCAAGTGATGAGTCGTCCGCGATTGTCAACCATGTAGGTGTAGTTAATAGCGTTGATGCGCCTATACCATCCCGCTTCAAACCGCTTTTGTGAGGGAACATTCCGAATGAAGTTGTCAATGAAACGCAAACGACGCGCTCTAAGTTGCCTGAAAAATGTGGGAGCGTAGGTGCGGTTTAATGCCTCAATGGTTTTTGGACCCACAATGCCGTCGGCTGTTACACCGAGCATTTGTTGGGGAATGACTATGGCGTGTCTGCCACTGCTCCACGCCCAATCTACAAGCATATTGGCAATGGCTTGGTCGTTGATTTGGTCTGCCTTCCAACGGTTCCAATAGTTTTTGCGCATAAGGTTAATGGCGTCGACATCCGTAATGAGCTTTAAATCTTTCACGTCTATGCGTCCATCGCCATTCTTATCATATCCCTGCGCTCGCCATGTGGCAATGGTCACACCTTTATTAGTAGCACCGCCGCGGTCTTTAGGGTCGTTTACAAAGCCACCCTCATACGAGAGGATGAACTTAGCTAATGGGTCAAGTTTAGCCATGTGTAAATTGTTTGATTGTGTTTCTGTTTTTTGTACTTCAAAATTAGTTTTTTTGTTTTGCGGCATAAGGACATTCTGCTTCTATCCCCCTCCTACACAAACACAAAAAGCCTCAGTATCTATACCTTTATATATAAGGCTTCGATACCGAGGCTTTCCGAATGTAGAATTTTTTTTATGGTGAGCGATTATCAATCTTTGCTAAAAAGTGAGGTGGACTGCACTACGGCTTCTTCCTCTGCGTTGGCGTCAGACTGCTTGGCGACATCGGCTTCGCTCTGTTGTGTTTGTTCCGTGTCACCTACTCTTTTTTTGCCGAGGCAAGGAGGCTATCCCAACCGCCTTCGGGAGTGGGGATTTCATAACGTCCCCAAGCTGTAGGTTGCAGAACGCCCGACAAATTTAATACACGGTCGTCTTCGGGCTTTTTACCCGTATCTCCCTTAATATTACCAGAGTCGTACTTCACATAGTGCTGCTTGTCGTAAACAATGATGTTAGTGCTACCATCCTCAATGACGTAGCCAACTTTAAGGTTGTTAATGCTACGCGCAATGTCGGCAGATGCTGCATTCACACTTTCAAGCACATAGTCAAGGATCTGCTTAAATCCCTTTTGGAAACCGAGGTTCTCGAAGCTATGACCCTGACTACCATCCTGACACTCAAACTTGTAAAGACCTTTGCCGGTCTTAAAAGTATCGGCAGAGAATGTAGGATATTTGTTAGTGCCTGCGGTGGGTTCGAGAGGCTTTGCAAGGTCGCTATACACGAAAGCATAGACGTTCACACCAAGACCGCCAAAGTTCTCCAAGCAGTCATTCTCCGCGAGCATGTCGTGGAGCTGGGGGCATGTTACTTGTTCAGGCATAATATAGAATGTTTTTGTGTTGTGTTAAAAAAGAAATGGGGTGGCGGTTGGCTATGTTCGATCGGGTCAAGTTACCCGTCACCCCTGGGCTGGATTTATAGAGCTTATGAGAAAAGCCGTAGGTTACTCACCTTCCTTCTTGAAGATGGCAGTGATACCCATAGTCATGCCTGTGGCAGTGAGCTGAAGGGTCTTTTCGGTCTTGCCGTTGCTCCAGTGTGAGAACTTGTTTTTAGTGCCATCCACAGCAACAAGTGTGAGCACTTGATTTACTGAAGTAGCAACAGGAGCGGTGTATTTAACACCATTCACGGTTACATGACCATCAACCTCTGCCTTGCCATCGGTGTCAACAGCTGTCACTACGAGGTTTGAGTCAATGTAGTCACCAGCCACATATTTAGAAGCAGCAAGCGAACCGTTTGACATACAGAAGGCGTACTTAAACGGATTGCAGGGGCCTAAAGCTCCTTGAATTGACTGAATTTGGAACTGGATTTGACGCAAATCGGTGTCCGTTCCAACCTTCACACCTACATAAGTTTGGTTGCTCTCAGTGTCAACACCATAGATGAAGTTGTCTTTAATAGTGGCATACATGCGGTCGCCTTCGCCAAAGTCTGCCACAGGGCAGATAGTTACACGTGAAAGACCAGGAAGTTTGAAGTTGCCACCCTGTTCATACTCAACCTTGAAGTTGCCGTGATACTTGTTGGCAAAACCAGCTGCAATGTTATAAGCAGTGGTCTCGTTCATGTAAACAAGGGTGTCAGCCTTGCGCAAACGAGCATCCCACTTCATGTACCATGCCACGAAGTTGTCGTAAGGTGTTGAGTCGTCGTTGTCAGCGGGAGCCGTGATAGCCTCGCAAGGAACCAAGTTGCCGTTAGCTTCGCTGATGATGCCATCCTCAATGTCGTGCTTTACGCAAGTGTGGAAACCATCGTAAAGAGCCAAAGCCTGTGCGCTTGCAGGTTTGTCTGATGAGCCATCGTCAAGACTCATGTCACCGTTCCACAAGCAAGCGGTCAAGTTGTCGGCATAGTTGGCAAGTACGGCTGTAACAGCCTCAGTTGAAAGAGGATACTGACCCTGACCATCTACACCAAATACTGTTTCGCAGTACTTGTCAATATTGTCTGTAAAGTGGTCCCAAGAGAGTTTGGCGGTAAGTGTACGTTCCTTCAAGAATCCAACTTCGCTGTCTACCTTGGTGTGAACGTCTTTACGACGAGTAGTACCACCCTTGCGAAGAAGAACGTGAACGGTGCGCTTAAACTGAACGCCCGAAACAATCTTGATACCAAGGCGATCCATCTCAGCTGCATCGGTGTAACCAGGACCCATGAGGATTTCCTTTGACACCTGCTCGGCTACGTGCGTAAGAGCATCTGTGCCGATGAATTTTTCGGGATAAGTTGCCATAGTTGTTTTTGTGTTTTTTGTGAATGAAAAGAAGTTTAGTTTTTGTGTTGGTTTGGTAGGGAAGTCTTACTCCTCACCACGCTTAAAGCGTTCAAAAGCTGCCTTGCGCTCTGCATTGGTTTTGTAGGGCGTAGGGTCGAACTCGCGAAGCGTCTGCACCTTTGCACCCTCACCGTTGTTGGCAGGAGCATCGCCAGTGTTCTGTTCCTCGCTGGGTTCGTTGGTGAGTTGGTCAATCTGTGCGTCCTTGTCGTTTACCTTCTGTTCGGCAGTAGCAAGGGCTTCTTTTGCACCCGCCAATTCGGTTTCAACTTGACTCTTACCCTCAGTGAGCGAAGCAATTTCTTCGTCCTTCTTGGCAATAGCCTCGGTGTGGGCGGTGTTGAGCGTTTCAAGTTCCTTACTGTGCGCTTCGTTAGCGTCGGCAAGAGCCTTTTCTGCGTCTGCCTTGGCTGCGTTAGCTGCGGTTAACTGTGCAGAGAGTTCATCGAACTTACCTTGCAATTCTGCGAGGGCGTTCTCTGCTGTGGTGACTTTCTGCTCAGCATCAGTCACCTGCTGCTTGTTGTTATTGAGGTGCGCTTCAAGCGCATCAAGCAAAGGGGCATTCATAAACGCGCCTTCCTCGGTAGTCTTGATGTCACCTTCCTTCATGCCACAAGCGGCATTGATAAGTGGGTAATTCGCCATATTGATAGAGGTTTTTGTGTTGTTCTCTTTGGGTTCTGGTTCGTTCTGTGGTTCTGGTTCGTTCTGTGGCGCAGGTTCCTCGTTGGGGGTGTTACGATCAATGGCTTGTGCTGTGCCATTGTGCAAGGCAAATGCACGCTGAACAACCGATATGAAGTCTGACTGACCATCAACAAGAATGCCCTCGACGTCCTCGGCATTGAACACCTTGCCATGCAAATGTTCGTCTGTGGCTTTCGGGCAAGCTGCCTTTACATCGGCACGGAACTCTACACCTAAATCGGCAAGTTCTTGCACTAATTTCTCGGTGTCGCCATCATTGGCGATGTCGCGAAACTCGCGGTTCTTGTCAAACGACTCGGGGTCGTAGAGTTCGTGGTATGTTTCGTTGGTAAACTTATTGGTGCTACCGTCGGCCTCTGTGAAGAATGCTGCCATTACACCAATGCAACCGATTTGGTTCTTGGGGTGCATGTAGTAACGCTCATCGCAAAATGAAGCGAGATACATACCGGCCGAAGCACACATACCATCGATAAAGGCAAGAACTGGCTGACCTTTGGAACGTGCATACTCAATGGCTTGCTGATAATCGTTCTTAGCCCAAGCTGAACCACCTGGTGTGTTGATGACAAATACGTGACCGCAACAAAGTGGGTGATTGGCTGCACGCATCATCATGTCGCGATGATCAACTGAACCATACGAGCAACCACCTCCATTGCGAGTAATCGGTCCGTCAATGGTCAACACTGAAACAAATGGAAAGGCTTGTTCCTCTTCGTGATTCAAAGCCCAATTACCTTTCACTTGTTTACCATCCTCTGAAATCTGATATTCCTCGGGATAGTAAACAGAGCCATCTGCGTCTACGGCAGTAACAAAGCCACAAGTCTTTTCGGGCTTACTGAATGCGGCATGCGTATTCAAGTTCTGCTCCAAAGCCTTGCGGATGCCATGCACGAAGTCGGGACTAACCATCCATTTTTTTTCAGTGAGAATTTCGTAAAGTCCTTTCATGGAGTGTTTAGTGTTTGTGTTGTTATCCTAAAACAATTTTTACCTTATAGCAGTTGCGGAAGCAGGACTCGAACCATGCGTTCTCTTGGTTATGGGCCAAGCGAGATACCATCTTCTCCATTCCGCGATATGAGGAGTATTCTGTTTTTCTGCAAGCAAAAGTAAGGAGCAACGGTTGCGACGAAAGGACAAAAAAAACGCCGTTGTCCTAATGAACAACGGCGTTTTACGCTGGTTTTAAAGGTGTGTTTTCGGTGTGATTATTCTAATCGGATGAAATCTGACATGGCTTTTGCGCTAATGGAAAACTCACGTGCATCGTCGGTTGACGACTTGCTATCTGTAGACCTAAACGAGAAGGTGTTTGGCAATGTGTTGACAAGATGGCGTGTACCACCTTGTGTTTGCAATACCACAAAATAGTCTGTTTTGCGCAGCGTTTTTACCGCTTCGCACACATTATCTTGACCATTTTCTACGCTTCCGCTTATATTAAAGGTATATAAAGTGCCATTACCCGATTCAGTGAGCGTAGATTTAGCGGTAATGGTTTCTGCTATCACATTAGAATCTTCGTCCGAAGTGGCGATATGCAGAATGGCTGTGCCAAACTTACCACCACTCATTGATAAGATTTGAGCTACATTAAAAGGTATAGGCAACTGCACCTCGGCGGTCGGATAGATATAAACATCTGTCACTCCTGAAAGGAATTTCTCGCTACAATTATTTGATAAATTCGTTTTGTACATAAATAAGCCGTTTATTTAACATATATTATACCACTAATTAACACTACGAAACACTTTTAATTTACTCCCATTCGATGCTGTCTATGTGGTATTCGTCCTCGTTTCCGTCCTCATACTGCATATCAAGACAAGAATAGGCACTAAAATTCTTATGCTCGGTATGAAGCCATCGGCCGATAATTCTTCGCAAATTGTCTGTTTCTTGCATGCCCAGTTCTATGTTATATCGCATTAAGAAGCGTTCGAGCATACAAGTTTGCGAACGGGCTACAATGCGACCATTCGATGTACAATAATCGAAGGTAGACAATGCCCATTCTATTACGGTTCGTTTGAAATCGTTGTTGAGCATGATAAGCAACTGCCTTACCCCAAAGATGTCTAAATTCCAGGTGGGTGTAACAGAGCGAACCGTATCGAGAACAAGTATTTCGCTCGGCAATTTAATGCACAAAAAATCCTCGTTCACTGACTTGTTGTAGTCTTTGTAACCGTTTAGCATTTGCACTTCAGCAAAGGTAAGGTAATTATCCACTTCTCGTTTCATAATCACATTACCACCAAGTGGATGCCGACCATACTGCATGTTGCGCCATTGTTGGTGTGAAAAACATTGCGTATTTACGCACTGCTGCGTAGCTGCATTATAGATTGAACTGCGCAATAAAAAATACTCTGGTGTATATGAATTAAACACCAATGGTTCATGTTTGGCGATGGGCTTTTTAGGGTCGCGGTTTCTGAAGAACTGACACCTATTAGTGGGTAAACGAAGATATATATTTGGCATAAAACTCTATTTTTTAGGTCGTTTATACAACTTAACGAACAGATCGGTAACGGTGTAACATTGAGCTTTGTACTCTTTCGTGTTGAGCTTATCCGTGTTCAATATCTTATCTAACATTAACGTCTGCTCTGTATTGAATTTGTTTTTAATGGTGACTATATCAACGTATGGGCAACCTGCATCAGTATGCCCAATGTTGTTAGCACCAAAAATGTCTGTTGAAAAATAAGCATTGAGAGCAGCTATCACATCTTGTTCCGTATAACCTGTATATTCGGGATGTATCTTGTTGTATTTTTCAACATACGTTTTTAAACGCTTGGCAAGGTATTCGTTGATGGAGTCTGAATATTCCCCAAAGAGTTGCGTTTCTGGAAGGGAATAATCTTGCGGACGGACTGACTTGAAGAAACCTCGCAGTTGCTTTAAGACAGACGACACACCATCGAACTGCTGAAATTGGAAATTGTCGCCGAATATCTCGCGCATATCACATCTAACGTCCGTCACAACAGACTCCAGCATATCGGCCAGAAACGTCACTTTGTAGAGGTTGGCCGTGAGTTTCTTCACGAGTTCAGACATACCCTCACGTGAATAGTCTACATGATAATGCAACAATGTGCTAAACGTAAAAAACTCCAACCCGACATCTGAATGAATATTCGTTTGCACAATAGCAGCATACATAGTATCCGCTAATTTGCGATCGTTCTGCTGAATTACGCGAACAAGAGCCGCTATCTCACTTGATTGGCTTTTGCACTTAGCTACTGACTTGATAAGTCGGTTACGCTTGTCAACACCTGCAATAAAATCAGGATTACGAAAAAGCACATCGAGCGTTTGCGCATATTTTTCAATAGGAACATCTTTAAAGTCAAAAAAATAAGCTGTAGGCAAGGCTAAAGCTTTGGCCATATTCCCTTTATTCTTACTCATAAAAATATGTATTAAACATAACGTCTATTCTTTTCATTTCCCAGTAGAGCCATATCCACCAGAACCGCGAGCGGTTTTACGTAGTTCAGCTACTTCAACAAAATCAATTCGTTCGGTACGTTCCAAGCAAATCTGACACACCTTTTGGCCAACCTTGTAACGTGGCATATTGGGCATGACGTGATAGAACACAGCCGAAAGACCGCCCGTGTAGATTTCATCAATCGTGCCTTCAGAATTGCTTAACACCATACCAGTTTCCCATATCGAAGAACGAGCACGAAGGTTGACAGCACGAATGTTGTAACCATCAAATTCGTTAACAGGCTGAAGCGCGAAGCCAAGATTATATTTCCACACATTAGGCGCAATTTCCTCTTCGCTTACAGCATAACAATCGTAGCAAAAATCTGCCTCGTGTCCTTCTGCCTTAACAGGCATTTCAGCCTTCTCATGAAGTCTCTTGAAAAACATTTTCATTGTCTATCAATATAAAATTCTACTTAAATCCAACTATATACTATATCTGAAAGCCTGGAATGTATTCTTTCATTCTGTTATTGATAACAGAACTTACCTTCTCAGCAATGATTTTAGCATCTTTGTGTGCCCTACCTGTTGTATCACGCAAACGCATATCCATAATATACTTCCATTCATGCAGATTATAAGTATATCCAACAATCGTATAGGTGTTAAAGGTAAGATTGCCACGAGAGTCCTCTGGTGGTAATCCTGTAAAGAGAAGGAATGAATAGACTTTTTCGGCAACCCAATAACCAAAATGAGATGCCCAACGCTGATACCATCGGCTGTGCGCCTCCCAATGCGGACGGCATATTAAGACACCCCCCTTCTTCTTTAAATTCACATAACGCGTACTCTGCTCTGAAATACAATTAGGAGACTTACGGTTATAAGATTCACCTTGTATGCGTTGTGTGGTAAAAACCAAAGTCATGCGCAAGAGCCATAATGCTTCTGTGCACTGAGCTTTAAGTGCTTTTTCAATAAACGCATCTTCGTCTATTACATAAGGTTCAAGCACTTGTTGAAAATCTTCATGCTCACTTATAAACTGCATGTTGGTGCTTATCCACACTTGCTTGCCTTTCACCACATAATCAATGTAGGGCGAAGCGACCATAAGCGACCATATATAAATGGTGTGCAACTTATTCTCATTCGGCACAAAGAAATAACAACTACCATGTCGATACATAGAACGATGCCCTGACTTCCAAAAGCCCTTGTCTCGCTCCATGTCGCGCTTATACTCAAAATCCTTACGTTCTTTTTCGCTTAGATTTTCGGGAGGTTGCTTTCCCTTTGCCTTGTAACATATTCTGCCTACCCTGGCTATCTGTTTTACAATGGATTCTTGTGGCCACCACTCCACGTTTGGGGCTATAAACTTCATTCTGTATATATTTTAATTTGTTGTTTAGGGTGTAAATCATTCGTTTGTTATATTATACTTCTGACTCAGAACAGAGGTGAAATTCACCTAAGCTTTCCTCTTTATCCTCCGTTTTTGTAGAGAAAGGATTCAACAAATCAGAAATAAAAGGAAGCATACAAATTTGTCTTGCAATACTATACTTTAATTCAGTTATATCGCGATCATTGTAAATACGTCCATTCAATTCTATTCTCGGAGCCTTTTTAATGCGCTCGAAATCTCTAATGATACGAGAAAGTTTTACCCCTCTACATAATCTGGTAGCAACCGAACATCTTACATAAAAAGAAAATATTTCAATATCAGGATGCTTTTCCTTCAACTCAACCAAGGCCACTTCATCTATTACATAGATAGCCGTATCTTTCACTTGGTCGAGTCTCGTCCAATAATCATAACCACCATAGAATGTATATGCCAACATTTTAGTAGGCGATACATTCACATGTTCCACAAAGTAATGTTCTCTTCCGTTCACTTCACCCTCACGCATGGGGCGTGTGGTATATGAACAGAGCACAGGCCAATCAGTCATTTCCGACATTATCCGTGCTACGGTGTCTTTGCCCGCACCGCTGGGGCCTGTAATAGTTATTAGTCGCATAAGAAAATCATAAGAAAATCATTAGGTTGCCATAAGGTTGCCATAAGGATGGTATCATCCAGTCAAGTGATGCGCATGAGTTGCATCAAGTGATGCGCATAAACTTTCCAATCTTCGCGCGAAACTTTTTTAAACTTCGCGCGAAACTTACACAAAAGACGCGCGAAAATTACTTTGCCCTTCCATATATCTCCCTCAGTTCATCACGAGTAAGAAAAATGTTGCTTTGGTGACAAAGTTTAATGAAGGTGTTTCCGGTGACTTTAGGGTAATGAGAAAACTGTGGCCACCTCTCCCGAATTTCAGATTCGCGATGAGCTTTAGAGTCTGATGGGCGAAAACGAGATACGCGTCTCCACATATCCATTCCTGCTACAGGGTCTATGCTATATAAAGATATACCACACTTCACCCATGCGTCATAATTCTGCATAATGTCAATACCTTTCGCCTCGATTTTACTGACTAAACGCTGCGCTTTTAGATAAACAATATCTGGTGTATCATTCTCCCAAGAGCGTTCTCCATATCTCGTGCCACCACAAGGCGCATGCCTTGATACGTCAGAGAATGTGCGCTGATAATGCGAGATAGGAGATAATTCTACTTCGCTCACCTCCATGCCCTTATAAGCCACAGCATTTTCGTTGATATAGATATGCTCTTTGTCGTCCCAAGAGGCAAAACGCACACGACCTATATTGCCACATTGTTTGTCGAGCATAATACCAAATGCAGCATACTCTTTGAGCAATGCTTTGAATTGTTCCTTATGGCGTTCGGGATAGGCAAGACGTATCAAGCCAAAATAACCCGTGCCTGAACAGGAACGCATCAACAATGCTATCTCGGGACGGAATTGTGCCAAATTACGTACATTATCGAAATTGGAGATTTGCTTATTATCGTCAAGGTCAATATCGATGGCAAGCCAACCTGTATGTTGCTGCAAGTGAGTTTCGCGACGCGACACCATCACACGCTGCCCTGGATGCGTAAGGCTATCATCCTCATAGAGAGAGAAAAGGCCACTGAGTGTTGCGCCAGGTAGTTTCTTTTTGGTTGCTATATACTCCGGCATCTTCTTTGCCTTGCTGCCATATTCTTGGCGCATAGCTCGCAAGCGTTGCACATACGGCTTCCATCTATCCGTAAGACAGAACTCACGAATAGACATTTGCTGAATGCACTCCCCTGTGTCATAATCTACAAATCGACCATAAGAATCGGTGGCAGATTCATATATGGAGCATATTTCATCGAACATACAGATATTTCAAATTTTGAATTTCGTTTATGTTGCAAATTTAATAATTAAATATTGATACACAAAGGTTGGCTTTGTTTATTTTCCGTTTTTAGACAAAATGTAGAACATCAATCAATACTCACCTTTATTTACTTATGCTTCCATAAGAATACATAAATCATTATTCCACGCAAAGAATACTTCATAACCATTGCTTTTCACCCCTTACACATCCAACTACCTTTGCAACAAGTCCGATAATGGACGAAACACAAAAACAAAACACTATGCAAATTAAAACGCAAAATGGCGACTACGATGTTGCCAGCAAGGGACTTGGCAATACTGCGCTTGGTCTCGGCATCGCTGGATTGGCTACCAGTCTGTTAGGCGGTGGTGCATTGCTCGGTGGTTTGGGTAATGGCAGACAAATGACTGCCAACCCTAATGACCCTGATGCAAGGTTTGTAACAAAGAGTGAGACTAATCTTATTCAAGAGAACTCTACGCTCAAAACAGAACTTGCTATTCAGAAGAGTGAAAACTACACCGACAAGAAGTTGGTAGAAGTAACGCAGTATATCGACGGCAAGGTGAACCGCCTTGAAGATCGAGTAAACGCAAACAAAGATGCACAGCAAGCCATCAACGCACAGCAAATGGCTTACAATGCAGCTGCCAATGCAAACATTGATGTGTTGAAGTCGCAGGTAGCTTCGCTTTCAAGCGTTACCAAACTCTTCATTCCTTCAACTAATGTTTGCCAAACTGGATGCGGTTGCGGTTGCAACGCATAAAGCATGATGAGTATGGAATATTCCAATTCACAAATCTTGGCTGCGGTCGTGTCTGAATGGGCACGACCCGCCATTTCGCAAATTGCTGCCAGCAATGTAATGCGTCTGCCCATGCTCCAATCATTACAAGCATCTATTGGGGCTTTAGGATTGGTAAGTGGGGAATACAACCTGCAAAAGGATATTGAACCACTCATTCATCCAGTAGTCAATTCGCTCATCACCCCAATGCTTGCCCGATATTTCGGACAAATACCCGAAGAAAGCATACCGCAGATGGCTCACGACATCATAGAAAAGGTGCGCTACAATGGTCCGCTATCGGTACTTGAAGGCATGATTACGTTTGACGAGGAAGATTTGGATGAACTTGCCGATCTCTTGCAAAAGAACTTACCTGTAGAGAACGCAGAGCATTATCAAGTGAAGAGATAAGTTTATTAACCAAAGCGGCGGCTCGCTTCGTCGCTATACTAAAACAGAAATTAAATGATGAACAAACGTACTTTTCCGGCTCACATTACAGCCACACTTGCAGTCGGCGCAACTGCCACTGCTCCGTATTATGACGTGAACATCACGCAGCAGCTATGTACTCCTGCTTGTGTGGACGAAACACCAGTGTTCTCGCCTACATTTACCGTAAAAAGTATTGCCAACGTAGGTACATCACAATATCTTGTTGTGCTTCATGTGGAGGGTGTAATCAACTATGTGCCTTGTAACTGCGGCACATGCTGCACACGCTCGCAGGTGGTAAGTCAAGACTTTACCATTCCTGTATTTAGTTCTACAGCTATTGGAAGCATAACACCTTCTATCGGCACTGTACAAAACGGCATTGCACGAATAGCATGCTGCTCTTGCAGCAAGACGTTCGTGTCGGATGTACCTCTTACCTTAACCATAACCGCAGCATAACATGGCAATACTATTGACAAGTTTCGTTGTCATGGTATCGGTCAGTCTCATTCACCACCTCGGCTTGGCTCACGCCATTTCAGAGGTGGTGGATAAGGTGCTTTCGTGCAGCCAATGCCTCACGTTTTGGAGTGTGCTTGCAGGACTTGTATATATAGGTACCGATATTATTACTGCTATGTTCTTCGCCATCACAATGGCGTATTTGTCTAATTGGTTGGGATTATTACTGTTATATCTCCAACGACAATTCAACATATTATATGGAAGAGAAAAAGACAAAGAAGAATGAAAAAAAGTTTGCGGAAGTTTCTGCCACCTTTCAGCGACCTATCACATTCACTACCTTAGTGCCAGCAATACCTAAATTCAAAGGGTCTTGCCCTAACTGCTAAAAAGAAAAGGAATGAAATATATTCAACTAATAGAACTGGCTCGCGCCACAGGCGTAGCTAATGAGAAAAAGATGTGGGATGCCATTCAACAAATGTCGTGCGACCTTGCAGCCATCGAAGCTGAACATCCTGAAATGTATTGGCGCATCATGCGACACCAACACGCCATACTGTATGACCGCCATTATAGCGAGAAGTTTGCCAACCACGACGTGAACCGCCTGGAATATGGCGAATTAGACGAAGAAGGTATGCCTACTAAATGTGGACCGCATTGGACTCGCTCACAAGTGATTGAAGCCACGGAAGGCATGAAATTCCCCCCAAAGGTAAACGATTGGGATAAATACGTAGCCTTCAACTCTATGTATGCCGACCTTTGCGCAGATATGAATGAGGAAGAAATTATCAAGGCTGCATACCTTTTCTACTTCTGCGATGCTGATTGGCAACACGATAACGACTGTACCAAAATATGGGACTATACGACCATGCACGCTACCATGTAAAACGCTTCGGTTTTGTTTATACGTTCCCATATATCTCACAACTGAAAAAAATCTACCCTAAAACAGGGCTATTAAAGTCCCCTCGCGCCAACAATTATGCCGCAAAGGGACTTTCATTGCGTCCTCATTTACACGTCTTATCCTTCTATTAGAAAATCTTTTTACAAATGTTATTATCATAAGCAAATGTTACGTACCTTTGCTATTAGGAACACATTAAATACTCTACTGCTATGGAATTACGACATCTACGTTCCTTTGTTTACGTTGCTGAAACACTCTCGTTTTCTATTGCCGCTACAAAGTGCTGTGTCACCCAGTCTGCTATCAGCCAGCACATCAAAACTCTTGAAGATGAGTTAGGCTGCAAGTTGCTTGTTCGTACTTCTCACGACATCACGCTAACTGAATATGGAGAAGCCCTTTTGCCTCGAGCAAAAGATATTCTCAAACAGACTGCCGACTGCAAAGAGCATATATCTGCACTTAACAACTGCATGACGGGTGAACTGCGCATTGGTGTCGGCTCATTCATTGCGCCATATATCCGTGTGGCTGCCATGATATTCATGGAGCGTTACCCGAATGTGCGACTGAATGCTGAACTCACCAAAGCCACCAGTCTAAATCATTTATTGCGCAATCACGAACTTGACATTGCTTTCACCATGAACACGGCATACACGCATGAGGGAATTGAGTCGCAACCTTGCATTCCCTTTCACATCTATGCTATCATGCGCGATACGCATCCCTTAACTCGTTTGCCCAAAGTGTCTTACGATGATATGCTACGCCATAGCGTGATTATGCCAGACGTAGGAGAACGTGTTTTCAACACTTTTCAGCAATATATACAACACGACTTAACGAAACTCAACATAAAATGTATTGTGAATGACCCCGATGAAGACCTCGCCATCGTGGAAGAAACACAAAGCATAACCTTCATGCCTAAACTTTATCTGAAGAACCACCCTACCCTCGTAGCAAGACCCATCATTGACTTAGAACACGAGATAATGAGTAATGCGCACTGGATGCGCGATGTACCACTCAAACGCTCCGCACAGATATTTCTCGACATTATCCGTCAAGAGGCTATTCCCTACATCAACGAACTGGAAAAAACCTACTAAAACACCTATTCAACGGCAAAGTTCACTTTTTGGACTTTGCCGTTTTTCGTGAACATTTTTACCCTCAAAAGTCCAAAAATGGTTTTGACCTAATTCTTAATTTTCCTTTCATTGTTCAAAACGGCTTTCAAAAGAACATTCACAGACCCCCATTTGACTACTATTTGACTAAACCAAAAGAGGCTTTTTCTTCTTGATTTCTAAATACTTACCTTTATAAAGTTCAAAAAAATTATTATTTTCTTGGAATACACGAGCGTAAAGACAACAAAAAGATAAAAGAATATATATAAATCCACACCAAAATAATACCGTTTGGCTAATGTTTTCTTTATACCGCTACCCATTTTTGCAATGAATATCAAGTGTTTACAACATAGCCGTGAATGCTACTCACTTATAGTTTGGGGTTAGGGGATTTTGTTTTTGGAGAAAAAAAGAAATGGGTGGAATTTTATATATATAGTAGCGGAATTGGGTGGATTTTTGAACTTTTGGGAGTTGAGTTGGTAAAAAAGTTTATGAATATCAATGGATTAAATGAAAAGTTCGTTTTGAACTTTTAGTTAGGTGGAGTGGTCAAGCAAGAAAAAGACCGCCACGTAATCATAACGGAGCGGTCCTTACTTTTTACTAAATGATTGGGACTATTAAAATGTGAAGTGAGTTGTTGTTTGTGTGCTTCACAATTCCTGTAATGCCTTTAGGTATGCTTGGCTTTATGATTTACCTTTCATGAATTGATTGGCTTTCGACATGCTATCGTAGAGATTACCTCTACCGTACATATCTATCTTAGCATGGATAGGTTGGTCAAGACGCTGCATAAGCGTGTTTATAGCGGTTATGAGCGCGATATTCGCTGCGCGACTATCAGCTATCAACCCGTCAGTTGCTGACGCACCTGACGAAAGATTACCTAAGGCTTCGGCAAGGTTGCCTTCGTCGAATGCACGACGTGCCGCGTTGCGTCCCGAATAGTTTGCATCGTAATTGACGAGTGCCTTTAGCAAGGAAGGATTGTTCATCATCATCGCCTTAGTAGTTTCGCGACCAATCACTAACTCAGGACCATTCTCGGCAACCAGGGCACGCTGTCCGTTTATGGTGGTTGCAGTGGGCGTGGTGAGAAGGTTGACACCACTCTTCGGCTTATCTTGTTTCTTTGCCCAATAGATTTCACCATTATCGCCCACAAAAGGCTTCATGTCTTGCACATTACCACTGTCGTAGGTAAGCATACCCGAAACAAGTTTGGTGTTTGGACCGGAAGAGCTATTATTTTTATTCTTGTTTCCACCAAAAGCAGCGTTCAAGCCCCACTGCATCAAGCCAGTAAGAAGAGCCATTACCGCAGCAGCGGCAATAGGACCCGCAATAGGACCAAGGTACTCAAAACACTTACCAACTGCACCCACGATAGAAAATGTAAGTTCAGCATTTGCAGTGTCCTTACTTTGCTCTGTCACTTGCTGATCATTTTTTTTCTTTAGTTGAAAGTTGGTATTCAATGCTGTATCAACAATCGCATTGGTAGTATTTTGCTTTAGCTCTTCCGTTTTAACCTGTGCCTTGCTTTCTTCCTCAGTAGACTTGGTAATTTCCTTGTTGCCTTTTTTATTTATCGTCTCACGTTCTTTGACGCCTTGCTTGGTTTCTTTCGTGAGTTCCTTTTGGTGTTTCTTGGCTTCTCTCTGTTGTTTCCGTTGTTCACGTTTCTCACGTCGTGATTGCTTGCTGCCAAAGTCGGTATTCATAATAGTACCTATGGCACTGCCAGCCATACCCACAGCTGCCTCGCCAAGTGTAGATTGTCCCGTAGCTACACTCGCCGCGGCTTCACCTGTTTGCGATGCCACGTTTGTGGCGGCAGGCGAAACTGCTGTGGTGGGAGATGCTGGTGCGTTACTCGTTTTTTCAGACGGGCTATGCTCGGTTGACACAGGCTTCACATTTCCGCCAGATTTCGTATCAGCAAAAGGCACGCCCGTACCATTTTCTCCCGTACCATCATCCTTGCCTAAATTAGATAATGGCATTGCGTCTATTATGGCATGAACGGGATTTGCCGCCGTGCCTAAATCAGACGGAATTTTCAGTTCGCCATTTGCCGCTGCATTTGCCGAAGCCTTACGTCCCGCCTTTATATCAGGTTGAGCCTTATCCTTTGCTTTTTTTACACCCGCGTCGTTGATAGCCTTCCACATTTGTGTGTTTACATCATTGAGAGCCATTTTAGCCCACGACTCGAGCATTGATTTGAGCGCATTCTTAATAGCCTGATTTGCGCTATCCGCATCATTTTTCATATCATCAAGCGCTTGGCCTACCGCTGAACCAAATTCCTCGATTGGCTGCACGAGAGACTGCATTTGCGAAAGTCTCGATTTCATGGCAGTGGCCATCTGATTAGCATAGTTCAACTCTGCCTCTTGACGAGCTTTGTCAGCTTCTCTGACAAGCTGCATGTTTTTAGAATTGACCAACACAAAAGCATAATAATCTTGTGCAGCACGCATACGCGCCTTCATCAATTCCACTTCAGGGTCGGCCGGCACATCTTTTAGCCCAAGGTTAGACAAGAAGTTATTGCGCTTACCATACAGTTGACTTTCATTCTGCAATTTGCGCAACTTTTCTTGATTGTCAAGATTACGCTTCATGGTAGCCCACCTTTGGTCAGTTATTTTCTTCTGCTGATCATATATGTTCTTTTCAGCTTCTACATAACTATTAGAATATTGAATTAGTTTATCATAGAATACCTTCCAGTCTGCCGCGTTATTACCAAGTACTTGTTTAATACGTTCTGCCATTCCGTCGGGGTCATCGCCAAAGAGAAATTTCATAAGCTGCCCTCTACCCTCTTCTCCTGAAACATCTATGTCATATAATTGAGGTAAATTCTCTCTGGCTTGCTCATACATCTTGATAATGCGTTTCTTGCGCTCATCAAATGCTTTTTTGTCTTTTACCTCTGCCTCATTAGGATTGGCATACCCCATCGTGTTAAAGTCGTCATAAACATTCTGTTTAACCATACCTACGTAATCATACTCTTGCGCTATCTTTCGTCGAGCTTCCATCTGTTTAGCAGTAAGACTTAGATTGTCCTGTTCATTCTTAGTAGCTTTAGCTAATATTTCAGCAACAATAGAACTCATCGGAAGATTTAAGTTTTTGCCGAGTTTGGCCATTAGAGAATGCAACGCATCTACATTGTTAGATTGGATATTATCTAAAAGATTTTGCGACAAATTTACACCTGTATTATCCGCCTTTTCAATAAGATCCGATTTCATCGTCTTCTTAAAGTCCTCCCAAGTATTTTTCTGCCCAGCAATGGCAAGAAGGACTTGTTCCAATGCTTCGTTCATTCTACGTCTTACAGGTTCAACGAACAAATCTTGTTCTGACTTATCCATTCCAAGGGATATAGCTTGCGACATTTTCTCGTTAATCTGCCGTTCGTAAAAATTACGAACGTTATCCATAATAGCATTTGCCTCGTCCTGCTTCTGCTTCAATTCGTCACGCCATGCTTTCCGTTGTGCCTGTGGGCGTTTCCTCTCTTCTGCCTTACGTTTTTTCTCTTCCTTAATCGCATCTTTATCTGTGGCTGATTTTGAAAGTGTTCCAGGATCTTCTTCAGTATATGGCGTATAATCCCTGTCCAATCCTATACGTTCATAATCTTTGTAAATATCATTTTCTTTCTTCGTGTATCTGCGAGTGGAATTATATAGATAAGTAAGCTTTTTCCAAACCTGCTTATATAAGGCTGCCATTTGAGTCTTCTCTACTTGGAGATCCACTTCCGTTTTTTTGACATTAAACAGTTTCCCTCCCCTATATACGGTTTTAGTTTTAGACGGAGCTGTCATCTGTTTAATCTTATTGAAGATTTGGCCCGGCCCATATTTCCGACTATCTATCATGCCCTGAATACTGGAAACATCTACAGTGCTTCCGTTGGGTAACAACTTTAGAGCTTCTGCCAACTGCCTTGCTGCGGCTTTCATTTCTTCGGTATTGCCTGCCAACCCCTCTTCCAAGGATTTCTCTCGAGAACGATAAAAGCTTGCCTTACGAATTTCAATAGACAAGGCCTTATAATGTTTTCTAAGGTCATCTACGTTATTTATTTCAATACCAAGATTTGTGATATACGAGTGAAAGTCATGATTAAATCTGCGGATAGTTTGATTTCGATCTTCTTGCGACATTTTTACATTTTCGAGAATGCGCTTATAGTTATCAAGCTTACGCGTCAACGTCGATGCGTCAATCTGAGCCTGGACAAGATTATTACGCCATTCATTAGCCTTCCTTGCCGCTTCAGCCTGAGCTTTTGCCGCTTCTCTTGTTTGCTGAACGTAACCATACACCGCACCCACAACGGCGAAAATAACGCTGGCAAGTGCGACCCAAGGATTAACTTTCGTTGTTGCATTTAATGTAGCTTGTGCAGTATTCGCGGTTCTAAGTGATACGATATAAGACCCCATTGCCTTAATGGCAGCCCACACGGCTTGAGCATAGCTTTTCATATTGGTTATTGCCATAAAAATGCCCTGCGATACCAAATAACCAATCACGACAGGCAACACAGTGGACAAAGCCTTGATTAAAGTCAATATAGAAGACAACGCAAGTTGCAGTGTTCCCTTCAACAATGGGCTACTCGTCATGGTTGCAGACATCGTGTACCACCATTTTGCCATTTCCTTTACAGCGTCCACACCATCTGGATTTACAAAAGCCTTTTCCCAAAGATTATTGGCACGTTCAAGAATGCCAATGGCACTCTGTTGCTGCATAGCGTACTCATCACCTACTGCCGTAGCCTTATCGAAAGCATCTTTTGACTCGTAAAGGTGGTCTTTCAACATATCCACGTTCTTTGCCATTGTCACCATTGACGAAATAAGGCGCTGCCCATCGCCACCTACATCCTTAAATATCTCGCCAAGCGCATTCATGTTGCCCTTTTCCTTCATTTTTTCAAGAATAAGGACGATGGCGTCCATTGCGTGCCCGGCACTATACATGCTATTGATAGTTCCAGCGGGGATAGAAAGATCCTTCTCAATAATGTTGTGGTTCTTCTGCAAGGCCACAATAAATTTAGACATAGCAGTAGCTGCCACTTCAGGTGAAGCCATTTGCGCACTAAAGGCACTACCGAGAGCCAATAATTGGTCGGTAGTAATACCCGCAGTACGTGCCACACCTGTACATCTCCTGGCAAATTCTACAATGTCGTTACTCGTTGCCGTACTTGTAGATGCCAACTTAAACATAGCCGAACCAGTAGCCTCAATAGACTTTTCCAAACCCATTTTAGGAATAAGGCCCATTACCTCTGTCATTTTAAGCAATGCAGGTAATGCCTCCTCACCCATTTCTTCACCAATGGCTACGTTGATTTTGTCGGCGGCAGCAACAAACTGCTTCATACCGTCCACCCCATATTTTCCTACGCCAAGCTTAGCTCCTTCGTATGAGAGTTTTGCCAAGCCCTCTACGCTTGTACGGGTATCAATTTTAGATAGTTCGGTAGACAGTTGATTTACTTCGTCCATTGTCAAGCCAGACACCTTGCGGATGTCGGTCAACGAACCAGAGTATTCAAGGTTCTTCTTTATTGCGCCCGTTACAAGGCCCTTCACCTTGTCGAACACTTGAAACAGCCCCGCATAAGCCGTGAGGTTTTTCATGGCGGTTTTCCATGCACTCCGTTGCTTATGAACAGAAACAGTTACCTCGTCAATCTTATCGCGTAGGGCTTCAAGGTCTTTGCGTTTACTGGTAAACTCTTTAGAACTTATGTCTAAGTGATTGAGTTCATCTTCGAGTTGCTTGTATGCCTTTTTAAGTTCGCTGATAGATGCCTTGCCATTTTTGCTACGAGCAATGACATCGTTCACATCCACCATGTCGTCCTCTACCTGCTTAATTTCGCGGTCGAGGTCTTGCATTTGCTTTTTAACTTGTTTGGCTGCACTCGATGAAGGAGCAAGTCCATCGAGTTGCTTTTTCAATTCAGCTGAAGCGTCACGCAATTCTTTCAATGAAGCCGTTTTAATGTTGCCCAATACCTCATTGAGTTTTTCGGTAGACATGGCAGACTTTTCGGTATCGCCATTCAAAGCCTTTATGCGCTCATCAATCAAACCAAGGGCTTCTTGTATCTGCTGAATTTTGGCAGTGTCGGCTACAGGCGTTACGTCGAGTTGCTTTTGCAAAAAGTCCTTCGACCATTGCAAATCCTTGCGCGTTATATCATGGGTTGTGCCGTTACCAAAATCCATGCGGTCATTACGAGCAATAAACTGCGCGGCTGTTTCATCGCGAACGTAAGGCATAGCGGCTTGCACATTTGCCATGCGTTCTTTCACAGCATCGATTTGTGTAGCCACATCCTTCCATTGTTGCGAATAAGGAGCTAACTCAGCCTTAGCCTTTTGCAGGTAATCGAGCATTTCTTTAAGGCTACGCTCTGACTGGCTCTTTATGTTCTGCATGCGGCTCTCCACATCGCTCATAGACAAGCCCTGCTTTGCCTCCTTAATGCGTCCGGTAATCTTACCCAATTCGGTTTCAGCTTTTTCAATGTCAGCGGCATAAGCATTCCATTGGCTACCACCTACGTTGACGGTAGATTGCAACAATTTGAGCGCATTGATAGCCTCGCACACCTCTTGTTCGGTGTGACCACCTATGTTGCCAAGAATGCTGCGGGCATCGCCTTCAGACATTTGCTGCTTCACCTCCTTAGATTTGCCCAACAAACGGTCGAGTTCGTCCTCGGCTTTTTTAATTTCGGCTGCAAGACGTTGCCATTCGCTACCACCCATAGCAGCCTGACTCTGGGCTTGTTTAAGCGTGTTGATTGAAGTTTGCACCTCAGAAGAAGAATACTTGCTAAGGTCGCCCGACGAGAGCATTTGTCGCGACGAAGCCACCTGTTGCTTAAACTGCGCTTGTCGGCGAGCGGTAGCTTCGGCAGAAATGGCTGCATTGCGCTTGTTTTGTTCGGCAGTGAGCATTTGCATTACCTGCTCTTGCTCTTTATACTCCTTGGTGCCACGACGGGTAACCGCCATCAGCTCTTGTTGCTGGGCAATAGCCTTGCCTAACCATTGGTCGCTTTGTGTGCCGATGGAAGCCAACCCCTCGCGAATTTTCACAAACTTGCCTTCGAGCAAACGCACTTGGTCGCCCACGGTTTTCATTAAAGAGCGAATGGTGTTAGCTTGCTCCAATTCAGCCTCGCTCAGTCCTTCAATTTGACGTTTACCATCGCCTAAAGCCTTGCGCAAGTTTTTGAGCGAGGTAGATGCAAGGTTATCCACCGCAGCTTGCAAACGCTGGGTGGCTTCAATATCCTTTACTTGTGCCGAACTAAGCAGGTCGTATTGCCCTTTCAGTTCCTTTAAGGAGCCTTTCAGTTGCTTATAGGCATCATCTTTAGGCGACATACCCTTCATCTTTTGCTGCACCTGCTCCATCTCTGCCTTAATCTTTTCGGCAGCACTGTGCATTTGGTTCAGCACCTCAATGGGTTGTTTGCCATTGAGCGTGATGATAGCTTCAGTAGTTTGTTTAGCCATATTGTGCTTGTGTGTTTAGTCTGTAATAAATGTGTGTGGTTAATCTGCACCGCTCGTTTCCAAGGCATTCATGATTTGCATCAAACCTTGGTAGCCGTAGTAATCGGCAAGATGTTGTTCGTAGCGTTTCGACAATCGGCGCACGGTACGCATAATGGCAGGTCGGTGCGACTTACCTGCTCTACGATCCCACTTACTAATGTATCGGGTTTTATATTTAGCTTTTTTGCTACGATCAACCATGTTGGCAGTGATATGTGCGTAAGGGTCGTCGGGGCTACCTGTCAAACCTACACCAATATCCACGTAGCGCAAATAGTCAAGATAGCGGATACCCACCATGAGGTCGCCCGTCTTTTCATCGGCTTTGTAAACCGTGCCTTCAAACGACTTTGCACCCTCGCCCGTAGAGAACCACATCTTGTGCTTTTTGCGATATTCATTTACTTTTTCATAATCGCGATACACCTCTGTGGGGTAGATGCGTTGCGTCATGAAGTTCACCTCTATGTCGGTAATGGCTTGCCTCAGATACACGCCAGCCACAGCCTTTAGCGGTGCCCAAGGGTTTTTGATAGGTTTTGTGCGAATGGGCATAGTGTGTTACTTATTAGAGGTTGGGGGGTCGGGGGTGAGATATTTGGCATTGACCATGCAGTCGAAGTTGAAGAGCGGTTTAATGCTCGTCCAATAGCAATCTGCCAACAACCATTGCGGACCGCGGAAGAATGGATTTACGCCATAGGCAAACGATTCTGTATCGATGGCTGAAAGCTCCATAGCTAACTGCGGTTCGCCTTTGAATGAGGTACCTGTGACGGGACAAACTTGCGTTTTGCGAAGTTGTATCATGTAAGAGATAAAGTCCTCGCACATCTCCATCAACTCATCGGCTGCTTGCTGTTGCTTCAGTCCGTCGTGTCGTCCGAGTTTCTGCGCCGTGTCCTTCACCTTTACCAAGAAACAAACTTGATGCGTCACTTGCGTTTGCTTAGCCGTTTTCAGTTCGCCACTTGACACTACGCGGTGCAACATGCAAGGCGAATGAATAAGGTTGGCATTGCGTGTAAAGATGTTTTCCTCTTCCAAATCGAGAATCCTAAAAAACGCTTGTTCCTCCAGTTTGCCTTCGGGTTTATGTGAGAGGGGTTTGTAAATGGTTGCCCAATGTTCAAGAATGTTGCTGATGGTCATTATTTATCCTCCTGTGGTTTAGGGTTGGTTTCTGTTTCGGTTTCTGTTTCGGGGTCGGGGTTCGGGGTGTTTTCGGTAGATGCGTCTGCGTCGCTTTTTTCCATGTTCTCTACATCTGCCATAAGTTCTTTAAGTTTGATATTGAAGTGGCGTTCGGTTTTGTCTGCCACAATCTTCTGCACCACCCTTGCCCATGCTGCACCATTGCAAGTACTTTCGTTTTCGAGAATGCTCACGAATTGCACCGAACAGTAAATTACGGCTAAATAGTTAGCAAGGTGCAACTCGCCCATGTGCGCCAAAAGATCGTTGTCGATAATCACGGCTAAGAAAATTGCCATAATCAGCACGGAAAAGTCTTGCACCATTTTAGCCATTTTCTTAGAGCGAAGTTTACCGTCCATTTTGCACTTAGGGTTGCGCTTTATAGCTTCTCGGTAACGCGAATAGATGCGACGGTTGCACCGCCACGCGGTGTAACAATCCAGAACGAGCGCGAAGAAACACACCGAGATGTAGTTTAACGACGGCTCAATGTAGCACCAAAGAATACCGATGAGTCCGGCTACGATGCGTGTGATGATTGGGGCTGCTGCTTGCATAGTTGTTTGTGTTTAGTTGTTTGTGTTGTTTAGTTAGTTGTATGTAAGTCTTATTTTGAGTATGACTTTTTACTGTTCACTATTGTTTTTATGTTCAAAGGTAAGCTTAGCTTTTTGCAGAATAAGGACATTGTTGGGAATGGGAATGAGAGAGACAAGCAAACGTTCAAATGTCAGCATTGTCCGTAGGGACTAAAAATCAATATTTACCTTTGCATCAAACAAAAGAATAACACCCAAACCATTATGAGCCAAATTACCAAGGGCACACTTGCCCGAATTGACAAATGGTTGTCGTGTGGCACGAGCATTGAAATGGCTTTCCCAAAGTTGGAGCAGCGTTACCGCATGCAGGTGTGTGGCGAGTTCTACAAGCGTTGGCAACAGAACAACGACATTGACCCTCGTACCACCTGTCGCAACATTGCCCGACGCGATTATGAGCTATTCTTCAATCAAGCGGCACAAGGCAACCAAGATGCGCAAGCTATGGTGCTTGCCTTGCACATTACGATCGACGATGAAGGCAACATACGTCCGCGCACCGTGACGGAGATTAACAACGACGTTACGGTGTGCAACCATCTCATTCGTTTTTTCATGACAGACGAAAGTCCGCGCCACAAGGCGATGTATCTGAGCAGTGCCGAATGGCTGATACGCACAGGCAAACAGCAAAACAACGATCGTGCAGTAGATAAGGGTATGCAAGCCTTAGCGAATGTGTATGGCAACTTCCAGGAAGAGAAGGACGCTACCGACGAGATGCCCGACATGAGCCGCATTTCTATTACGCAGGATGTGAGCATTGTGAAGCGCGACCGAGTGAACTACACTGATGAGTACAAAGCGAAGATGGCACGCAAGTATGGACTTACGGCTAAGGATATGCAAGACATTGAAGAGGATGCTTTGCTTTCCACGAAGCCCGAACGCGAGAACGAGGAAGAGCCAGACTACTTTGCGTATATGGAGGAACAAACCGAACAAGAAAATGCGCAGCACCCCCACTCCACTGCTGCCGAGGCAGAAATGCCCATGCCTAACACCGACACCGACCATGAAGCGCAACAACAAGGGGAATAACCATTATCACAACAAGCGTCCTCCTTTCCGTCCCGACCCCGAACATTGGACGCGTAAGAGTTCGCACGGATGGAAGGCTAAGGTGAGCTACAACACCGAGGACGATGCCTACGAATGGTTGAACCAACAACCGCGCCTTCTGAGCGAGGGTTACAAGGCTTACTTGTGCAAGGTGTGTAATAAGTGGCACATTGGGCATAAGCGTGAGGAATAAGCATAACACGAACAAACAACCACACAAACAAATATGATTATCATTAAAATCAAAACGTGGAAGGACTATAAAAAGAACTTCATAAATTGGGTGCAAGCACCGCGACGCAAAACTTGTAAGGAATTTGTGAATTACATGGGAAGCGTTTCGCAAAAAGTAGTAGACAAGCGTCTTGCTGAAGAACTCGACAAAATAGAAGGGTTGAACGCAGCGCAAAAAGACAACATCATTCGCACCGCACAACAAGCCATTGTGGATTGCCAAAAAGGTACTTGCCAGTTGATTAACGAATGTGTACCCCAAAAACTTTTATAACACGAACACCCACCACATGAAAAAGATAAACTATTCCTCGCAATCACTGCGCCACATCATTAGCAGTGCGATGGTAATCTTTATTCTGTTAATCATTGCAGCTTGCTTTTTAGTGACTGTTTCGGTAATGAGAGCCATTTCCTTTGCGCTATTCATAATCAGCGCAATCACTGGGCTCTACTTAGTAGTTTTTATAACAGTCGATACGTTCTTGGATGAATTAAAGCATGAGCACGACAAGAAACAAAAACACCACACCACATGAAAATAACCGGCAAGTTTCTTCTTCGTTGCATGCGTCACACCTCTATATGGGCATTGGACACTTTCATCATGTGCGCTACCTATCATCTTCAACACCTCATTCCACCCATACCGGGCATATTGATAATGGCGGTGGGGATATATATCTTCGTATTCTACATGGTGCGCCTCGCAGGGTTTCTTGCATGTATTCTTTGCGGCGATGAATTGTTTAAGGACGAAAACTGATTAACTAAACACCCCATGCAACAACAACCTCACCAAATTTACCTCACGCGCTTTCAGCAAGAATCGCTCTACATGGCTGCTAAGGATGAGCGAGTAATTGCTGCCCGCCGTGTGGGAAAGACCGACGGACTTGTGGCACCTTACGTGTGGATGGCAAGCCAGTCGATGCCGGGTATGCTTGGTGCTTGGGTGGCAGTGAGCCGTCAGCAAGGCTTTGGCAAGACCATTCCAAGCACGATGGCAGCTATGGAGCGCATGTTCGGCTTTGTGCAAGGCGTACACTTTGGTTGGGGACGTCCACCAAAGCATGCCAAACCCAGCATTTTCAAACCTAAAAACTACGACAACTACATTTGGTTTGCCAACGGAGCGGGATGGGTGCTCATTTCGCTCTCGCAAACCGCCTCTGCCAACTCTTACACCTTCTCGGCTATGGTGGGCGACGAGGCACGTTTTTTTCCCTATAAAAAAGTGACGGACGAACTGATGCCTGCGCTTTCGGGTCAAACACACCCCTTGGGCGACATCGCCTTTTCCGACCACAATCCGCTCTACAAAAGCACGCGCTTCCTCTCGGATGCCTCGCTCACCACCAAAGGCTCGTGGTTGGAACGTGAGGAGGATAAACTTGACCTTGAAATTGAAACAGGGCAGTTCAAGGGCAAAACTTACCGATGGGTGCAAGAGCAGTTGGAGGAGTATGCCGACAAGATTATCCGCTACAACGACCTGCTGTATAATGCCCGCAAGTCGGGACACATTGTCCATGTGGTTCCCGAGGAGATGCGCCAAGTGATGCGTGCCGTGGCACTGAAGATGATGCGCCATGAAGGGCAATTCCGCATCATGCCTAACCACGGACTGCATGTGACGCGAGCGATGGTGACAATGGCGGTGAACTACCACCTTATTGACCCAAACGATGCCGAACTGATTTACGACTACGAATATCTCATTACGCCCGATGAGGACTTTGAAATGCAGAAGTTCTTGCGTTCCAAAAAATTTTCGGAGGGTTATTTGCGCGAATTGCGCCGTGTAGCCTTTTTGGTGCGTCGTGCCAGTACGCTCGACAATGTGGATATTCTCGGTGAGGATTACATCCGACAGATGAAGCGCGATCTTCCAGCCTACACGTTCATGGTCAGCATTATGAACGTGAAGATGCAAAAGTCGAACGATGGTTTTTATAGCAATCTTGATATTGACCACGTGCATGGCTACATTCCGGAGGACGTTGACCCCCTCAGTCAAGCCAATTTCTCCACCCAAAAAGCAACGGGCATTGTGGACGGCAAACGCATTACAAGCGAAAGTTATCAGCCAGACTTTAAGGAACTGAGCGAGCGCAACGATTGCCGCATGGACTCTGACTGCCACATGAGCGAACCTTTGTACATCGCACTCGACTATAATGCCAACATCAATACGCTTGTGGTGGGGCAAAAATATGAGCGCGATGGAGTAATGGCCCTCAATGTCATTAAGTCGTTCTATGTGAAGAACGAGCGCAAACTGCGCGAACTCATTCAAGACTTTTCGCGCTACTATGCTCCCAAACGTGCTGTGTGCAGCGATGTGGTGTATTTTTACGATGCTACCGCCAAACAGGGTGCGTCGTATGCCACCACCGACGAACGATTTTATATGGCGGTAATTAAGGAGTTGCAAGCCGCAGGCTGGACAGTGCGCGGCATCGACATGGGTGTGCCCGAACGTCACGACGTGAAGCACCGCCTTATTAACGAGGCTTTGGCGGGAGTTACATTCCCAGCCATACGCATTAACCAACCCAACAACCCCGACCTCATTATTGCCATGCAGCTGTGTGAGGTCAGCCTGTCGTATCGCGGTTTTCAAAAAGACAAGAGCCAAGAAAAGAAACCTGAGACTGAGGATAACCTACCCCTTCAGCAACGAACCGACTTTACCGATGCCTTCGATACGCTATGGTTAGGCGTGAAATACTTTATCGGTCGCTTCGGTTGGGCGTGGATGCCTGGGGGATATTAAACATGAATAACTAAACATAAATGCAGAAAAAGGGGAGCGCGTCATCACGACGAACTCCCCTTCATTGCATATTTAATACCCTGATTAAATAAAGAGCTATGTGTTATAATTTCTTTGTCAATAACCAAACATTGTTAGGTTCGCGTTGTTCGCTATAGCCCATTCGGTTATACCACCGCCGTACCCATTCGGGTGTTTCGCGGTAGTCCCATTCCAAGCAAACGGTTTTGCAACCCATGCGTCGGGCTTCACGTTCTGCCATTTCAAGCAATTTGCGTCCCACACCGCGACGACGTGCAAACTCATCTACCCATAGGGCATAAATGAGTGCGTCGGCTTTGCCCTCAATGCGATTGTCGTCGCTGTCGGCATCGGGTACCGAAACTTGCACCATACTGAGGTTTTCGGTGTCTATGATGAGCGCACGACGCTCTTTGTACCATTGTTGATGTATAATTGTCATTGTACGAGTTTCTTTGATTTTGAAGTAGTAATCTACTATCCTCATTACAGCGTACACAAGAAGTATAGTGCACAAAGTTGAGATAAAGTCTATCATATTCTATGTCCGATTTTACCTGCCTTACATTGTTTAATCCATTTTCGCAACCAAGTCTTTTCTTTGATTGTGGCGGTATAAATTTGTGTGATATAGCCATAAGTGCAGCGGTAAGGCGCACGCTGCATTTCGCCATAGTACTTGTCAGCAAAGGCTATGTAATGAACTTCGCCATGCTCGTCAATATGATGAATTTGAACAAGCGAATTGTCTAAGGTTTTAACTATATCACCACAACGCACTTTGTCGGCATCAACAGGAATGTTGGAAACTGCCTTTTTGTCTTTCTTTGACTTTGCCTTCACAATGCGCCATTTGCGTTTGCCTTGGCGAATGATGTGATATTTATTGCGATCGGGGTGTATCAGATAGCCACGCGTGCCAATACGTGGGTTAATTCTGCGATGGCTCGGAAAGATGATGCGGTCTAAGTCGACGGGCACACCCGTCTTAAATATTTCCTTAAAATTATCGCAAGCTTCAATCACCTGCAACCGCCAACCTTGGCGTCGTGCCAATTCAGTGAGCAACATTTCTTGATTATGCAATCTATGATACATATTATCTACCCAAGGCTGACACTTACGTCTTAACTCTTTCAGCTTAATTTTCATGTCATAAAAGCTTTATAAATCCAATAAAAAAGTGTGCAGTGGTTTTAATTAGTTTTCCTTCTCATATCATGCGTCTGCACCAGCACCCGTTAATTACGTTGTACGGCCACCTCAGACATCGCGGGGCAAATGGCGTGTCGGCTAATCACACACCTGTCGCGACGGAGACAGGACTACGTTCCCTTGGCCTTCGGGATAGTTATGCCTTGTGCGCCACGTGGCAGCGGACTTAGGCGTCCAAGTTGCCACCACCTGGCTGCTGCGTGCCCCCAGTTGATGATGAACCACCGCCACCATCGGTTGTGGGTTCGTCACCCTCGTTGTCCTTAGTCCACGAGGTCTTGGCAGTAGCCACAGCTGCATGCACTTCGGTGCTCGGGTAGAAGGCTACACCAATTTTGTGTTCCACACCCACTTGCTCGTCGGCAGTTTTAGTCCATGCACCGCTGCAAGTAAAGCCAATGTTGCCGATACCTTTCAGTTCGACAGCCTTGCCTGCCGACAAAGTGTCTTGAATGGCATCGAGCATCAACTCGAAAGCCATACGAAGCTCTGCCTTGTGCATGGTGGTGTTTTTACTTGCAGACGCAACGAGTGAGTCCATGTCTGCCTTACCGTTGGACTTTACGGTTGTACGAAAACCTACTTCCTTAGTTTGCGGATTGACGGTTTTCGTCTTTGAAAGTTTGAGTGTCATTGCCATAAATCAAAATGGTATTAACTCGTTAAACATATAGCATATACCAAAACATGGTTTCGCGCGAAACTTTTTCAATCTTCGCGCGAAGTTTTGAAAATCTTCGCGCGAAACTTGTTTTTCGTATGCTCACGAGCAAAGTTACAAAATGCCCTTTCAGTGGTACGGACAAGGTGTGTTTATGCCTTTGGCTTGTAAGGTTCTCTTAGGCCAAGCAAATACCTCGTATCGTCGTTGTTGTTATATTGTTTTCTGCTTAATCATTATCGGGCAGTCGCTCCCATTCGGCCTTGCGAAGTAACAAGCCTTGTGCATGTTTTGCATGTCTCGCTCCGTATGCGACAGGGCAAAGCGCAAACAAGCCTTGCGCTCCTTGCAGCCTTGCCCGTCGCATGATTTAATCTTGCTCATTTTCGTCAAGCTCTTTTATCAGTTGCTCGTAGCTCTTGGTGGTGCCTACCAATCGTTCGGTAACTTTGGATAGGGGGAGGACTTGTCGCCAAGTGTATTTGTGGCGTCCTGGACCGTAAAATAGCACATCACCATCAGTATTCTTTCCAGCGCAGGCCAAAACACTCCAAGCTTCATTATCGTCATCTCTCACCAAACAAGGTTGCCACTTTTGCGGCACAAAGTTGGAGTAGTTGCGGAAGTAGGTGGGGACTTTAATATGGAGGTCTAAATCTGTATCCTTGGTAATATAATACATACCATTGCGCATAAACTCGCACACCCTTTCATGTCCATCTTCTGTTTTCACCAAAGCTATTACGTTGGAGGGCGAGATGGGGCTTCTTTTATCCTCCCTATCTATGCAGATTATTCTTGCCTTACGTCCGTCTCGCGTCACTATCTCTCCTTTCACTTCCTTGTTGGTTATCTTCTTCGCCAATTCAAGGTCGAAAGGAATGCGTTTAAAAAATTGATTATTCATTTTTTTATTGTTGATAGAATTTTAAGAATTTATTTCAATAATGAATATTGATTACACAAGAACCGGCAATCAATATTCACTTTTACTATTTACGTAAATTTCGATATTTGCCTTTGTTTATAGGCCAAAGCATGAATACGCAGAATGCCACGGCTGCCAACACGACAAAAAACATGGGCAACCAAACGGGCAGTGTGATCCACCACCACGACCACTGCACTACACCAGTGAGTTTGAGCGTAAGCAGGATGTAGAACGGAATGCCACCAAGGAGGTAGAACTTGATGGGATTTACTGGGAATACTTTTTTTACGTTTTCCATAAGTGTTTATGTTGTTAGAGTTCAATTAAGATTTTTATTTCTTGATTCCCCCCATTCATTGTGTGAATGGCTGGCGCAATGCCATGTGGAGAGAATACACGTCGAAATTGCTCAAACATTCTGTCGTAAGGTGGAAAGTTTAAGCTGCCCACTACAAGGGTGTGAAGGGTGCGGTTCATACCTGATTCCACCAAGACAAAATAAGTTCACCGTGGGGTGTAGATTTTTCATAACCATACCGAAGTCTTAAAAACTTGGCTAATGTGTCTACATCGGGAAAAAGTTCCTCTGCATTCTCAATACGCACGCCTACTTGTCCTTTTGCACAAGCCTCGGTAATATACTTTTCTACTACGCTGAGTTGGTCTTTAAACCGCTCTTCGAGCACATCTAAACTCATTTGTCGTGCTTCTTTTGCTGAAATCATAATGGCTGGTGTTTAAAATTTAGTAGTGTGCATTATTCTTCAAGTGTTCAAAATCAGGAATAACCAATCTTAAAGATTTGCTACTTATCATGCCTGGAATAATAGCATCGAGAAACATAAATTTTGGGTTTATTTGCTTTGCCAATGCTTTTATTCTTTCTATTTCGTCTTCGCGGTGAAACCACAAGATGCGCATATTGTCATAGTCTAACGCAAGCATACAATCGCGTTGTTGCGCAAAATCGGGGAACGGATGCGGCATGCTGTTGTAATACTGGCAACCATGAATCCATTCGGGAATGAATGCTTGGGTGTAATGGTCGCCTTTCGCACCAATCACAAAGTAGCATTCGAGCAAACGCTCGGCTGGGTAATAAGCCTTGGGTGCGAAATAGAGCATTTCGCGCGTACCGTAAAAAAGGCTATACACCATGCCTTGGCTCAATACGCAAAAGTCGGCATCGCCTATCTTTACACCAGTTATCAAAATGGGATGTTCGTTTTTTGCAATACATTCGCCTATCTTACTTAACTTGTATTTAATGTCAAGTTGTTTCTCTAAACTTTCACATGCGTCTGATAACGCAGTATAACGCTCCTCTAATTCTACGTACTCTTTTTCTTTCTCGCCTAATCGTCGAGTGAGCGCAGCGACTAAATTTTTGTTTTCTATCATTGCTTTTCTGAGTTAAGATCTCGGTTCATTTGTTCGTGGAATTTGTCTAAGTATCGTTCTTTTTCCTTGTCGTAGTCGTGAGCGCAAAGAACAGTTTTAGTATTACCAAAATTGCCTTTTATGTAATGCTCGCAACTAAAGCATACCAAAGAGCCAACTGTCGCTTTTACACCATACGGGCAGTCATGTTCCATACGCTCAAACGTAGATTTTTCAAAACGTGCAATGCGGCTTTCTGCCCCTTCAAGAAGAAAAGAAAGCGTATTGTACTCCTCGTCCGCTTCGTCAAGGCTTTTGTCGGCACATTTGTATTTAGAGTTCGCAGTATTGAGCTGTTGGGATAACTCCTCATACTTATGTTGCAATTCGTTATATTGCTCCTTAGCTTCGTCGCGTTCTTCGCGGACCGTCTTTAATTCTTTGCTTTGGAGGTCATGTTGGTTGAATAACGCTTCATAAAGTTTTTGTCCATGGTCGTATTGCTTTTTACAGAAATCACGATCGCGTTCCAACTCCTCCAACTTGTCAAGAGCTTCGGTCAAGTCGCTCACTGTGTGGTAGGAATTAATTCGCTTTACTAAGCGGTTGTAATCGTCCATAAGGTGTTTTACCCGTCCAACAAGTTCGTTGTTCTCTTGCTTTAAGTCGCCCATCATGGTAGCAAGAGCAATAAAACGTTTGCTTGCAGCTTCGGCATTTGTGCCGTAAAAATCTGCGAGTTTGCTATCCATATATTGGCGTTGCTCTTCGGTGGCAGGTTCGTAATGATCGGCAGTTAATTTACTACTATCTGGATTGAGAAAAACATGGAAGCACTTCGCCATGTCAGTGTAAGCCGAACGCAGAATAAGACCATCGGGTGTTACCTCGGCTACCTTATTGATCATGCCGTCTTCGGTGCGAACAATTACGTCGCCTGTTTTAATGTCTTCGATTTTCATTGTGAGTTATGTTTTAAAATTTAGTGTTTACGGTGGTGCCTTGCACTTTCTGCAAATCGGCAACGCGGAGAAGCCCTCTATCCAACTTACGCTTCATCCATATTATGTGGGGGGCATAGTCATACTCAATGAATATCACTTCCCATCCATTCTGCCCTTCAGCATTGAGTATCGGCACAAGATTTTCGTCATCAGGGATGATGATGGTCTTATATTCAAATGTCTGCATTGTGGTTTGTTTTGAGGTTATTCAAGAATGTTTCAAATCAAGGTAGGCTTGCAATTCGGCATCGTCTTCTATACTTAGGCAAGTAAAAAAACGTCCTAATTCATAGCCATTGATGGGGGTTGTGAGTGGTGGAACGGGTTTGCGCTCTTTATGCCAACTCAAAGTATCGGTGCGCTCGCCGTCTTTGTCGATACCATATTTAAGGAGGTATATTAACTGCTTCTGCATATAGTAAGCAACATCGTGAAAGGCTTCATGCGTGGTGTAACCATTCACCACATATCCACCTGCACAAAGTTGATAGCTCGCTCCGTCCAGTTTGTGCTTATACAAGCGAATGCCTTGTTGAGCACATAATGAGCGAAGTGTTTTTTTTGTTTGATATTTGCCCATAATTATTCAAATTCATACACCACATAGGGTGTGGTGTTGCCTAATCCGTCCTCTTGGCAGGTGTGTGCACCACCCGTGGCTTGGGTTATGGCATTGCTCACATCTGTTTTTTCGGGGCGCGACACAACTTTGCCTTCGCGGTCTCGGCTCCAGCCGATGTATGTGCGTTTAGTCATAGGTGAGAAGTATCATTGTGTGTTGCCCATGCTCATCATACAAGCCTGCCCAAGCCTCGTAGCGTGAGGAGAGTGCGGTGGAATAGCCCCGACGAGGAAATATTTCGGAATGGCGTTGCACAAAGGCTGTTTGGTTGGTCATATATTCTTTGTTTTATGAAAATGTGGTACACAAAAGATTGTCCTTAATCACGGTGCTAATGGTGTTACTCCATGGCTGCAGATTGGGGCGGTGTAGTTTGTCTTTGAATTTACCCCCCCTATCGCCATACAAACGGCGCAGTTGCTTGGCTTCTTCTGTGCGATAATGCACAAGCACAGCACGGCTAATCATACTCTTTGATTAAAAAACAATTATACTGCCACGAACAGTTGGTGATCGTTGGACACAAGTCTATACCTATTACCCCCACATTGTTTTTACCACGAGGATATTGGTAAAAGTTATATCTAATCATACTCAATCAATATTTTTGGTTTGTTTTACAACTCAACAAACGTTACCAACTGCTGACTGCAAGTGAGTGCATTTGCCAGTTTACCACCCCCAACGGTTCTTGCACGGCGCAAGGAAGAGGCGGGATAGCTGATGTCACACACACCAAAAACGGGGCAGTCGGTGTAGCCTTGTTCAGTGGCTTGGCGAATGCGCAGAAAGGTGCTGCCGTTAACGTCTACTATCGAAAGGAAGGGGACGTTGCTCTGTGCATATATCCTGTAAAGTGTGCCATCGGGATTGAAGCCATAGACTTTTCCGTTTTTGCAGATGGTGCCACGCTTGTAGGTGGGTGCCTTATTCATAAACAATCAATATCTTAGGTTTGTCTACATCGTGACCTTTACCCCCTCCAGCTATGCAAAGTGCAATGCCTTTTGCCGACACGATGATGCCGTTTTGCGAGGGTGAGTAACGACCAAGAACGATTGGGCGGATTTCAGCGTTCATAATTCTACAGACACATAATAATGGTTACGGCTGCTCACTCCGGCCAATATGGTGTAGATTATACCCCCCCCGAATTGTCGGTTGTAGGTATCTATCCAAATGCCATGCCCTGGGCGGAAGCCTTGGGCAACCATGCGTTCAAACCGCGCATTCTTTTTAAGCATATTCAATCAATATCTTAGGCAGATAGAGGCATCTTGTGCCCTTGACGGTATGCAAGGACTTGCGCCATACACGCTGTACACCCGAAGGCATAAGTCGTGCCACCCGTCGGAAGGAGGTATCAGTCTACCGAGGCATACGCAATTACCCCCCCTATTAGGTCTAATCATATTCAATCATTATTTGCAGCCCGCCATAGCGTGTAAGTAATGTGGTAAGAGCCAAGCACTCGCCGTGTATGCCTATCACGTTACCACCAAATCCACTTTTGAACTCGCCGTAAAAAAGATTACCGATACGTTCAATCATATTCAATCATTACCGCTGTGGCGTCAAAACCATCATTGCCAGTTGTAAAAAGGAAGTTGCGCACTCCCATTTTATAGTAATTGGCTTTAATGGTGTGGGATAACAGGATATTACCCCCCAACTTGCGGCATTAAGGATTATTTTATTCATATTCATAGAGCACTACCGTCATAGGGTAATGTGCCAACGTGAGAATGTTGGTAGGCCCAATGTTCTCGTAACGAGTGGTAAGGGTGGCTGCACACTCTCCGTTGGTCACATTCACCGCTTGCCGTTTACCCCCCCCCTACTTAGCGGAAAAGGCTGGGCGGCTTGGGTGAGTTTAAGCTTCATGCTTGTCTTTAAGTTTGGCATTCTCAGTGAGTAGGCGTTCGAGCATACCTTGCATTGAGAAGAAACTCAACATAAGCATCATGATAGCACTAATAGCTATACGATCGTGAAAACAATGCACGGCTAAAAAAACAAGAAGAATGGGTGCCGCAAACGGGGACAATGCGCAAAGCAGTGAAAGTATTTTTTTCATTGTGGATCTTTGAGTTTAAATCCGTAGTACTGGAAGAACAAATCTTCAAACTGATTGGCTGCGTAGAGTGCAGCTTCTTCGCTGTTAAAGCATAAGGGGAAACCACAATACGTATTTGCAAGCGCACCACGAGCATTCGGAGTCGCACAGCGAACACCCGCACATTCCGTACTAAACGCAACAGCACAAGAGAAGAGTTGCTTAATACCCCTTTTCTGCTTCTTCTCCTCACTAATGCGCTCCATTCCTTCCTTTGAGTAGAACTCCCAGTAAGGGTAATAGCTCAGGCCATCTTCATCACGCCACTTGTCATTATTCATAGCCTTTTGGATGACTAACAACTTGTAAAGTGCGTTTGCTGCATCATAAGCCGAGGCAACGCCACATGATTCTACAATGAGAGATTCTACAGGAATCCCCAACCGCTTGCAAGCGTCTTCAAAGGTTTTGATTTCGTGAAAGTCAAATTCTTCGTTTTCCATTGTTATTCGGGTTTGTTTGAGACAGTTAATTCTGCATCAAGTTCTTTTATCAGTTGTTCATAGCTCTTAGTCGTGCCAATCAATCGTTGGGTTGCTTTGGAGAGGGGAAGGCAGTGTCGCCAAACATTAGTGCTGCCATCGGGACAGTAGAACAGCACGCCATCACCGCAGCGTTTACCTTTGCTTACTTGTAGAAGCCATATCTCATCTTCGTTCTCTCTCACCAAACACGGTTGCCACTTGTCCGGCTCAAAGTTGTAGTAGGCCTCGTAATAGGTTGGAATTTCAATGTGGAGGTTATATATGTCTCTATCCTCTCTAAATATTTCTTTGCCATCGGTGTTAAAACACAGTACAACGTCGAAATCGCCATGTTCAACAAGAACTGCAAGACCTTTTTTGCCTCCGATATATTTAAAATCGAAGCAAACAATTCTCGCCTTTAGCCCGTTCCTCGTTACAATTTGTCCTTCCACTTCCTTGTTGGTTATCTTCTTGGCCAATGCAAGGTTGAAGGGGATTCTCTTAAAACTTGTTTGTGCCATTGTCTTATCTGTTTAAGCATTAGGATTGTTCTTCTTCGTTATCGTCATCAGAAGCTGTATCACTGCTTTTTGTGAGAAATTCTGCCAAATCGGCATCTTTCTTTTCGACGGCTTGTTTAAAGTAGTTCATAAACATCTCGTTCTTTGTAATTTCTGAAAGGTCTTTGTCGTCCTTCAACTTTTGATAAGTGGGTTCGCTCTGCATGAGTCTGTCGATGTGCCCAGCTACCTTTTTAATAGCTAAAGCAAACTGCGGACTGTCGAGCGTTAGAATGCCAAACATCACAATCAGGTCTAACAGCGAACAATTACACATGGTTTGAATACCACTTCCGTTGGCTGCTATAAGAAGGTGGCGATGCTTCGCTTCGTTGGCATTTTCCCATTTTTTTAAGTTTTTGAGGACGGCTTCCATCAATTCGTCTTTTTCTTTTTTTGTTTCCATTTTTTGTTGTTATTGTTAGTTGTATATCATTAAGTGTAAATCTTTTGCTTATTCTGACTGAAAATACTCTCTGTATTGTTCCCATCCTGGTTCGTTGATATTGCCAACAACCTCGAATTTCTTCATTTTCTGTCGCGAGACATCATCAAGAATGCCGTCCGAAATACCATTCACATCTGATTTCGGGTTCTTTGCCGTTGCTATAGCGAAGCATGCTCCCTCCTCGCAATAATACACTACGGCATAGTAGTTATCGCGCTTGTTGTCTTTGAGGCAACTGTACGGATATTCGTCCGAGCGCAACACGTCACCCTCATAAATTTCATTGCCGTTCTTGTCGAAAAAGCCAGTGAACTGACAGATGGTATCAGGATCTACGCTGAAATAATTGAACACTTTGTCGTGGTCGTGTTCAAAAATTCGTTCCGTTCCATCGGGAAATGTAAGAAGCGAGCCACATGCAATTTTTCCATCAAATTTAGGGTCAATGCACTGGCCTTTGAATTTAATTGCTCTCATTGTTTTGTTTCTTTTAAAAGATTGTGGAATCATTCATCTATTTCGTCTACTCCATAAGCAATCGGGAGTTCGCGAATAGTTTCTGAGCCGTAGCTATCCTTTGTAAGACGAACGAACTCGCGGACGGTGGTGCTATCATCAAGGTTGATGCCCTTATCCTTGCAGAAACTCTCTCTGCCCATTCGGCATGAGCCAGTGAGAACGTGATGATAAGTGAAAAGGTCGCGATTGGGATAGGGTGTGTCGTAGTTGGGGAACTTTTTAATGAATGCTTCTATTCGCTCTTCTTCGGTGCTACCGTCGTAGAGTTTTTCTTGCAGGGCAGCGAATGCATCGTGCAAAGTTTCGCCATGCGCAAACTTATTCTGTTCCTTGACAATGTAGCAAGGATGCAAAGTAAGGTCGCTGTGTAGCATAAAACCTTGTGCAATGTTGTCGTGAACTGATGTGATAATCGTTGGAATGTCATCTACGGAATAAACCTTGTTTCCATTCAGTTCCTTTATGTAACAGCCTGTGATAGAGCCATATCCACAACCCTCGCCATATTCAGATCCGTAACCAGCGCCATAACCATCGCCTTCGCCATCGCCATAGGAGTCGCAATTACCAGAGACACCGCCACAACAACCACTGTTGCCACGAGAATCGGCAGAGCCACATCCAGAACCAAAGCCTTCGCCATAACCAAATCCACCACCAGAGCCACAACCAAAGCCATCACCATAGGTTTTGCTCAGAAATGCTTTGATGCGAGTATCTAAAGTTTCCATTCCTCCACTCCTTCTATTGATTTGATTGCTTTGTCAGTACATGGAATGATTTCTATTGCATCAAGAATGGTAATGCTTTTTACCCTGACGGTAAACTTGCATTCGTCAGGTTTCGACGTGCCATCTGTGGCGAGCTGAGAAAGGGTTGCTGCTCCAGACCAAGACCAAATACGACGTGCGTTATAAAGCGTAACTTCACTGCCGTTATGTTCTGCAAGTGTTCCGAACTCTACTCCGCTGCGGTCGCCACGGATAATTACTTTTTTCCCAATGTTTAAATCCATAATTCTAACTACTTTAGTATGTTAGGGTTGATAACTGATTTTTTTATTGATTGTGGAATAGCGTTGCGCTGCTATGAGAGCAACACTATGAATGTGAAGTGCGAATGTTATTTGTGATCAGTTTTGCGTTCCATATTCTCTTTATAAAGGTTTGCAAAATTCTCGCCCAATGCCGAAACTCCCTTTTCGTTGAACACGGAATAAGACAGCTCCATTTCCTGCTTTGCCGAATAAAGGGCGAGCTGAAGACTTGTAGAGGTCATTTCCCAACCATCGGCTGCTTGCATCCACAGCGTGAGCCACGTTTTGAGAAACATAGCAGCCTCGTGAGTAGGTGGAAGATCGAACTGAAGAAAGAGTGCGGTGTCGGTGTCATTGGCTTGCAAGAACTTTCGCACGGCATCATCTTTCAGAAAATAGCGTTCTGACACTTCCTCGTCTAACACATCCTCCAATCGCGTTTGCAAGGGGAAGGCTTCTGGAAACTGATAGTCGAAGGCTACATCACGGCGCATGGATAGGCAGAACACGCGGTCGCGGTTTTGCGGCACACCATAATCTTTGGCATTCAAACGTGCCCAGCGGTTTACGTAGCCCAGACTTTCGAGTTTGGCGAGCCATAGCTTAAAGTCGGGCATGAACTTTTCGCTAACCAAAGCTGCCACATTCTCTTGAAGCAGATATTTAGGTTTTAACACCGCCACAGCATCGGCTACGTGCCAAAGCAAGGCGGAACGTGTATCACTACCCTCTTTCAGTCCCATTTGCTTACCGGCTTGGCTGATGTCTTGGCATGGGGAAGAGTAAGTAAACAAGTCTACTTCGCGACCTTGCAGCGACTGCTTTACCTTGTGCCAATCTATTTTCGTAATGTCGCCCAACGCACGGTCGGCATATTGCGGAAAAACGATATTGTGCATTTGGCAAGCATACTTGTCGATGTCGCTCCAACCCATGCACGTCCACCGAAAGTTGGGATGATCCTCGCGTAAGGCATCAGCTGCCATAAGTTGGGAGTCGTACCCGCTAAAGGTGGTAATGATTACTTTTTCGCCTTCGTTTGTATCAACAGGCATAGAAGGCAAAGCATCTTCAGGAAAGAATGCGTCGAGCATGGATAACTGCGCTTGGGGGTGGGGCGGTTGGGGGTACCACAGTTGTGAATAGACGTGTTTTAGAACGTCAACACAAATACTATTTCCTGCTTGTTTGTATTGCTGACTTACCGACACCGCCATGTCGGTGGGTTTACCTTTGCCCTCAGTGCCAGACATGCGCTCTGCTGCTTGGGCATTGGTGATTTGCATCACGTTAATCACGTCCTGACGCACACCCATCAAACGGAAGCATTCGGGGGGGTAAGTTTTCGGATGGCATAACTCTTAATGGTGTGGTCGGTGAAGTTGAGTTTCGTTATCATTGGTTCTTGGGGGTTGAGGGTTTCGGCTTATCGGCAATCATGCTAAATCGGCAACCTTTTAACCACGATTTAAGATTGATGTTGCCTTTAGTTTCGCCATACTTGATGTTGGCGTCGCGCCATTCGACATACTCATCATAGGTGAGGTTGGCTTGAAGAACGAGTACCATTTCTTCGGGGGTGAGGAAGTCGGTATCTTCAAAATCGCACAAACCGCCTACTTCGTTGGCTACCCAATAGGGGTCGCGTAGGCTCTCGAACAACTGCACGTTCACAGCATTTGCAAGGGCATTGCATGCAGCGTAGAACTGCTGAATAAGTTGGGCGTTTTTAGATGGGTTCATAAGAGTTGTAGGGTTAAATGAAACGTGCGCCAGGGGTTTCCATATCGTCCATGGTTTTTACCTTATGCCACTTTTTGCGCTTCACAGGTTTAAACACCTGCGCAATAGAAAGGAACGCATGGCAAGCAAGGGCAAAGGGACTCACGGTGCCTTTATAATGAATGGACGACGGCTCGCGGCATCCGTTACTGATGCAGTTGTAAAAAACACAACGCCCGCAAGTTGGGGGGGTATAAATTTTCATATTTCACTTTCAATTTTCATTGTGATATGGACTATAGACGTTTCGAGACTTTTAAACGCACGGTCTAACTCTGCAAAACCATTCGCCTAACATGCGTTTTATGCTTTCTTTGTCGTTGGGGCCTGACCCTACAACGGCTGCTTCTTTAGTGAGTATGTTTGTATCTCCGAGTACGATGCCATTGTCAATTTCCTCGGCAGTCCATTCTACTTCAACAATTTCGTTTGAATCTTCCATAATGCTATGCGTTTGTTTGTTGTTCGGTGTTTTCAGTTTCCTCGCCAGCTACCACGTATAAACCATGTCGGTGTGCGGTTGCCTCCATTTGCGGTGAACGGTCGGTTTCGCTGTCGTAGCATACCCATTCGGTGTGGTCGGGGTCGGCAAAGTAGTTTTTCTTCCTAATCATTTCCGACTTCTGAGCACGTGCTGCATGAGATAGTGTGTTTACAGTTAAGCGTAATTTTGTAAGACGAGGCAAACCATATTCCAAGCGCAAACGGTCGCGACGTATCAAATCCTTACGCTTCTCAGCACGATCTTTAATCATGCGCTTGTACTTTCGCGGATGTTTCTGCTTAAATACTGCTAAAGGGGAAAAACCCTCGGCACGAATGCGCTTGGTAGCTTCGATGGCTGCTTCGCTCGGACGACGACCGCGCAATGACGCGTAATAGCCGCTTTCAGTGTTAGTTTTCTTAGCTGCCTTTGCCCGTTTGCGCCTAATTACATCCATGTCTTTTTGTAAACAATAGGTACGTGCAAAACGAGTAATGGTGCCATAGCATACACCAAAGATTTTCATGAGTTCGGGGTTGGTGTGCGTAGGATAGAGTTCAAAAAACTTCTCCTTTATCTCACCATCGAGATAGTACATTAGGACGTTTGCCGTGGGATGTGGCTTTTGAGGAATGGGATATTTAGGCTTTACGTCGGTGAATTTGTTGGGTACTCCACTCATGATAGTATTCTTGGTGATGATTAAAATGTTTATTTTCTGGAAGTAATGTTTTTGTCGTAGGTAAACTTCAGCCCCATAGAACGTAGGGCTTCTTCGTTATACGACTGTTGCGCCCCGAAAATCTTGCCATCGGCAAAGCCTTCGGCACGACCTTCCTTTTGACCAATTTCGCGTCCTTGTGTGAGTCCGCATTTGTAGCCCTCGGCAAAACCATTATCGCGTCCTTTGGCATAGGAAGCGTCTTTTTCGGTTTGAAGCATACCAGTTTTATCTTTGTAGCCACAATGATACGCGATAATGCCAATAGCGATGTTGACTACAAGAACAATAAGTGCAAATAATATAAGGTTGCTCATAACGTATCTTAGGTTTGAATGTGGATAATGTCAATGAGTGCCTTCCTCTATGCACTGAAAACCTTGCTCAATGTGTTCGTACATTTTCTTGCACCAATCATCAGCAGGGAGTCCGTTTAGCCGATCGGCAAAGACCTTCATGCTATACAACATGGTTTTCACACCTACGTCGTAGGCTTCTCTACCATTTTCGCGTTGCTCGGCTTCGGTGTAACCACCTAACCAATGAATGATTTTGGTTTTGAGTTTGTCAATCATAATTTATCCTCCTCTTTTTAATGGTTATTATTCGTTATGCAGAGCGTGTTTCACATCCTCGTACATTGCCATTTCTACTTGTGTGCCATCGTAATGACCAATGGCAAGCAGTTGTCCGTTCTCTTGCGTGGCATCCTTAGCCGAAGGTGCTGTGGCACGAATGACCATGATGTCGAACTCGCGGATAACATCAAGACTTTCAGGCTTGATTTCGCTCATCGTGGTACGAGCATGCTGACGAATGCGGTAGATGTCGGCATTGGTCAGGTTGGGATTGTCTTGCTGTGCATGGCGCACTGCTTCAGTTTCAATATCCAACACACGCTGTTCGTAAGCAGCGGTAATGAGTTGGTAGTTTTGCCAAGTGGAAACTTGATCGAGAAACTTTTGAAAGCCTTCTTTGCCCTCGGCTATTTTAAGCAGCGCAAAACGCTCTTCAATGAGCAAAATATTATCTTTCTCTTTCCAGTAGATGTTGCCTCGCTTTGACAACTGGTCAAGTATGCCAAACATGGTTGAGAGGTTACGAATGCCGCTTAATAGCTCTTTCTGTCTTCTTCGTTTAAAGAAATTCCACATAGTTGTAAGTTTTTTTAAAAATACGTTTCCTATTCATCGCGAACCAGAAACGCGGAATAATCTAATCCAATAATCATAACATAAACAAATCAATGCGTAATAAATCGGGTGCCGTCCACCTCTAACACTAAGATGTCGTTGACCCACCTTATTTCTTTGCTCTCAATAAACTGCACTCTGCGTTGATGCGTGAGTGTGTTAACCGAAAGGCAAATGCAGTTGCCCTCGTCTACATGCCCTGTTTTAGTGAGGAACTTGATGTAGAACGGGTGGCGTTCAACTTGGGTGGCACTCTGCGGATGCACATAGCCCGTCACGAGTTGATGACTGCGAGGGTCAATCCATTGCCACTTTTCGGTATATTGGCGAAGGTTGGTGTAGGATTGTTGTGGACGACTATTCATAAGGCGGAAATTCTACGTTGAGAAAATGAGTTAACTCAGAACACAGGTTTGTGCGCTTGCTTTGCTTTGCGCCTTGGCGGTGACGAAGCACATCTGGGAAAAGCGCATTGCGCAAAGGGTTGCCCCAATCCTGACTATTAGAATATGTTGACAATATTGGATAGAAGGTGGCATGATAGTTGGTTAGTCTGGCACTCATGGTGCGAGAGTACATAGGACCTTCAACGACCAATGCCTTGTCTGCGGAGTACAGAACTAAGTGGGATGCCCCATCTGTCGCATCTCGGTGCTGCACATATAACACCTTATTCTTATAGTCGGACAGATACTTATCAACCATTGCCGAACAATCTTGTGAGGTAGACAATACCAAAGCATTTATCCAGCCGCGCTCAAAGCATTGCAGAAAGAACGCCATCGTTTCGACTTCAATAAAGGTCATGCTTACTACCATGGTGTGCGACTGTTCTAACATATAACCCACGGCACGATACAACTTTTCGAGTGTTACGTCGCTATGGGTGTAGAACGTGAGCGAACGGTAGGGGGCTTGCATGATAGCCCTTGGCAATTTGCGGTCTACGCAACAAGGCGGAATGAATAATAACGTATCTTCCATTGTGTTCTGAGTTTAGGCTTTGTGGGTTGTGGTTAATCGAAGAGCATTGGCATACAAAGCGTGAGAACCTTGGGTGCCGGGTCATCAGCTGTAATCAGAATAGCTCGGTTGGGTTCTGAAAGCTGCATGCGCACATTATCTGAGTCGATGGCGTTGAGTGAATCTTCTATACGACCTGCGTTCACACAAATACGGAATTGCTCATCGCATTGTGAGTCTATAATAAACACTTGATCGTCGGCGGCGGTTGAATAATCCACATCCTTTGCCGAAACATCAATGAACATACCATTCTTGGAAAGCATAAGTCTGTTGTGATTCTTGTCACCAAAAATGCTTACACGCTTTATAATCTCGATCATTTCTTTCTTATTAAATGAAATATAGAAAGGATTGCCCATTGGGATAACCGACGCGTAGTTGGGATAAATTTTGTCGATAGACTTACAGATCAACTCAATGTCGTCGGCTGTAAATTTAAGTGTGTGTGTGTCGCTCTCAATCTCCACTACCTCGCAACCATCGAACACCGACATGGTGCGGAAGAACATCGATTGCAAGAGCAAACGGCCGGGCTTACCTCCTTTAAAGAACTCACTACCTCCATTTGCAGGATCGTTAGAATAAGTGGTTCGAATAAGGGTTTGTCCGTCTGTAGCCACGAAGTTAATGGTTGAACGATCTTCTAATACGTCCATGCAAAGGCAATTCATTTGAGGGCGCAACTCGTCCTTTGACGTAAAGTTTGCTGAGTGCGCAAGTACCTCATTGAAGAATGGAACCGGAAGTACAAGTTTTGTTGTATCACCCTTTGGTTCAATGAGCATAGGAAATTCCGTACCATCGAGGAAGGGAATTGAAGCCTTCCCCTCCTTGGTGTTGCCGTTGCTATCGGTGCAATAAGTGAGCGCAATGGTATTGCTATCCTTGTCGAAAATCATTGAGAGTGTGCAATCGGGCAAAGTAGCGAGGAAAGGAATAAAAGTTTTGATAGGCAAAGCAACGGGATCTTCGAACGTGCCTTCAAACAAGGTTAAAGGTGCGGGAATGGTGAGCTGCGAACTGCTGGATGCCGAAATGAAGTAGAAGTTGTTTTCGCCCTTGCAAGTAAGTAACACATTGTCGAGAATGGCCAACGGGTTTTTACTGGCAATACACTTTGAAGCCTTGCATAAGGCAGTGTGAAGGGCTTTAGATGATTGAGCTTGAAGTTTCATTGTTTGGTTCGTTTAAAAAGGTTTTAGAATGGGAGGTTTTCTTCATTGAAGTTCGCACCCCATTGTGGTTGCGTAGTTTCGTTGTTGGCAGGTGCTACATAAGCAGTAGCATTGCTTGCGGCATTGTAGGCTTGCTGTGGATAGGCTGTTTGCTGCGCATTATTCTGTGGCTGATAGAGCATGGCCAAACGCTTGTTCATGCGGTTGCGAAGTGCCTTAAACAAATGACTATTTTCGTCTTGCACATCTTGCGTCATAATGCTTGGGTCGCGTTCTTTGTTCTGCTCCTTTACTTGTTCTACCAAATTAGGGAATGACTTAGCAATGTATTTCACGAATTCGGTAGTGTAAGAGATTTTCATCTCGTGCGTTGGCACATTCACATTGTTGTCGCCTCGCTCTTGTGCCTTTCGACGAACGGCATTTTTATATTCCTCGTTGAGTGGCCAAATGTTTACGCGCAGTCCTGCAATTTGCTTGGTTGCATCATTGCGTGAGGTGGTCAGTCTGATTTCGTTTAAGTCAACTGGCACACATACAAATGCACGTGTGGGGTTCTGTTGGTCGATACCTGTAAAAACTTGTGCGCCATTGAGCGCAAGGAGGTCAATACTCCCGTTGTAACTTGCCATAATTGTTGGGGTTTATTTGTTTGTTGTTGTTTCGTTGTTATTAGAAGGGTAAATCCTCCTCTTTGATTTGAGCAACCGATTGAGCGGCTTGATTATCGTTATTGCTAATAACCATGCGTTTGCCTTGCTTGCGTGACATGAAGTTTTCCCAACGGGTTTGTTCTTCGTCGGTGAGTTTCACAATCTTGCCATCTTCATCGCGACAGGGCAAAAGGTCGGGTTGTTCAGCAAACTTACGCGCGATGCTTTTGAGTTCTTTGTAGTCCTTGGGTACTTTATCCTTACCTGGTCTGTAGAAGAAGAACACATGCTTTGACGTTTGCAAGTAGCGAATGTATTTAGGCGAAACGGTTTTGTCGTTTTCCCACTCGCGACCCACAAAGTACTCTTGTGTGACCCATGCTTGCAACTTGAAACATTTGCGGTGCTTATCAGCATCGTTCTCAAAGAGGTGCTTGGGGTTGCAAGTAATGCCCATGTTCTCGCAATAGTCGTAAATCTTCTTTTTAAAAGTGGCTCGGCTATACTCTTTCGATTTTCCTTCGCTGGCATCTGCCCAGTTGCGAAGAAAGTCGTTAAACATCTCGTCCGTGCAAATGGGTACACCATAAATCTCCGACTGAGAGAAGAACCATTCAAAGTAGTTCACAATATTCTCGGTGAGTTTCTGAACCATTTGTCGACGGCGCACATTCTCTTGCGGTGCAATAGCAAAGGTGTGGTAACGCATAAGGAACTGAACCGCCAAAGCACAGATATATATAATCTGATTGCGGTCTGTGTCGGACAAGTCTTCGGGGTTTTTACTGAACCCTTTCATCAGATCGCTCATCATGCGTGCCGGTTGTCGCTTTTGTGGATTCTCACGTGCAAATCGGTTGGAGAAGCTAACTAAAGGAAATCGTCCGATTGTAGACGAGGCATCATCCGACAACGGATAGTTAGACGTGATAACATGCAGAGGCGAGTCCTTCATTTTAAAGGAAACAGCATCGCTATTCTTTCGCTCAGCACTCGTTCCACCCGTTATCTGCACGTAGAAATAATCCAAGGGGAAACTTCTCGGTTTGTCTTCCCAGTGAACCACTCTGAATTTACCAGGGTATTTGATGATGTCTGTAAGAACAAACCGAGCATCGCCAATATCCTTAAAATGTCGCATATCAACGCTAAACACATTAACGGCAGCACCGACGAAAGTATTTATCACCCACGACTTACCCGAACCACCCGTAGCCTGCTTCTCATCTGGAATAGAGTCCTCGAGCAGATATGGGCAGACGTTCTCCATCTTGTCCCATGTTCGGAAGCAAACACGACCTATTCCTGAAATCAGGTTCACAAAATGACTATTGATAACCGCTATGTCATCCTCGGACATCTGTTGCTTTTTACGGATAGAGTCTTGTTCCTTCTCCCACAAGGTGTTGGCACAACCGCGAATAATACGCAATGAAGGCCACAAGTCCTGCTCACGCTTGCCATTCCAATCTACCTGCCAACGGTATGTCTGCGCCCATTCAGCAAGTTCAGCTTTCATTTGTCCCACCTCGATGATAGAGAACACAGGCGAATCATCCTCGTTGCGCATCGCCTCTTTTGCCTCAATGGACTTCTTCTTATCAATATACTCCTGACTCTCCCTTATCGCAAATGGAGGCTTGAATACACGCATCGTGAAGTCGTAGGGTTTGCGAGCTAAGGCAGGAATAAAAAAGTTGATGTTGTCGTAATTGACAGGTATTATAGCATCGGGCGTAATCTTCAGAGCCATATTGCGGAAGTAGAAATATTCCGTCTTGGCATTAAAAGCATCGGCAAAATCAATCACCATAGACAGTAAACCACCTGCACTCTTCTCGGAAAAAGTCTTATCTACCATGTTGGCACAGTCCGACATAAGGCGTTGCTCGAGGTCGTTGTGTCGCCAACATTGTTCAATAAATTCCAGCAACAAATTCTTCATAGCCTGAATGATACTGTTGCTTTCTATATATTCCACAAAGCAACGGTCGAGGTGAATGTACTGTCCTACAAGGTCGGTGCTTTCAGGATCTATCATGCGGTAATATCCGTGTGCCGACATAAAGAGCCAAACCTTAGAAGGTGATACCTTGCAAGTAGGTGGCTTAGGTTTGCCACTTCGCGGATCACGCGAATATTCAATTTCAAATGGGTCGGTGTTCTTTGCGCCACGCAAACGCGAGTAGAGTGGTATGCGAAGGTCGTGGTCGAACTTAAAATTATCCTCGTCGGTCATGCGGTAGGCTATCATGTAATCGCGCACAGAACGAGGTGAGCAACCATATAACCATTGCCAACGCTGATTGTAACGTGAGCGGAAGGCTTCTGGCAACATAGCATAGCATAAGTCGCTATATTTAGTTGCAATCGCTCCGCAATCACGTTGACTGGCAATATCATTTGGGTAAAGCATAATGATACGCTCAGCAAAGCGTTTCATCTTTTGATATTGTATGGCGTTGAAGTCAAGTTTCTCTTGTCGCCATTGTCCGCGGTCGATATAAAAGAAATTTCTTCTGCCTATGCTGAAGGCCACATGATACCAACAGAATTTTTGAAAATGCGGATCGTGCTCTTTGTCGATACGAAGCGAACGCAGCGCGTAATACACGCTAATGGCATCTTCAGGAGTGCGGCAGAACACGATGTTGCGAGCTTTAATGTCAGGTGACTTTATCTTTTCTTGTTCCAAATGGAATGTGCCTTTCGGGTCGCCATTTTTGTCTTCGTTCTCCACCCAAACTTCTTTTTCGTCGGTGTATTGTTCGTTCGGTTCAAACTTTTCAATGGCAGCATGTACTGCAGTGGATGCGCTATCGCGATTATCCATAGCATAGGTAAAAACCTTATCGCCCATGAGCCAACGGCTAACCTTGCGCACACTGTGGTCGTCGCAAGTAGAAAAGACGATTGGGTCGCCTTTCATTGCCGGACGGAACAGACAGCCACATGAACCTTGCGGTGCTATGACATCGGTAGCAAAGCAAACAAAAAGTGGATTCCACGGCGTGCCATAAATAACCTCGCTCACTTGCTTGCCTTCACGCACTACATTAGGTAGCGTAACACTATCAACGGCATAAATGCGGAAATCTTTGTTGAGCATGTCGGTGGTAAAGTCCTTGCCAAAACCAAAAGTGGGAATGCCTTTTACCAACGTAACCTCACAACCGAGTGCGGCAAGTTCTTGCGGATTAAAGTCCATCTTCGGCATGAACGAGAAGGTGTCTATCGTCTGCGGTGCAATGGTGCGGTAGTCCATTTTGCCAAACAACATGGGGAACACCGCACGCGTTTCGTCGGTGTCTCCATATACCCGAACCACCAAATCTTTGCACAATCGCAACAAACTGGCTCCGTGCATGGGCAAATTGCGCATGGCGGCATAAAGTTCTAAAGCACCATAACCTTGCTTGCCTGTTTTTGTACACATCCAGCGCACGGCTCCGTGCTTGGCTTGCGTATCGCCATCAACCCCTACCCCATTGTAAAGACCACCACGCTCGTCATTGTAGATAATGAAGTGCGGTGTCTGTCCTGCCTTTGCCTTATCGTCGGTCGGGACATCGGCATCCTCGGTCCCCTTCTTTTGGCAGAAGGGACAGAAACACGCGGTCTGACCTTCAAAATGCTGTTCCTCGGCTGGCTTCACAAGGTAAGTCAGCGGGAGGTTTGCAAGACGATTGATAATTGGGTGGAATTGCATAAAGGATTATTATAAATTTAGGAAAGTTTCGAGCCTGTAATGCCGAATGGCACAGTTGCAAATATTCCTAATGTGTGCTATTAGTAACAAAGTAAATTCCTTAAATGAGATAAAGTGTTCGTTAAGGTCTATCACGCTCACGGCATAACGCCAATAACATTTGCCATTCTTGTGTCGGCACGAATGCTCTAACTTTATTTTCAAGTCTCTTACATTTCCACACATCGTTTTGTGAATGTGGCAACAAGCGTCCTTTAGCAAGGCAAATGGTGCGCCATAAAACAAGAGGGTCGGTATTTCGTCCTCATTGCCTCGCATGGTTTCGGTGTACGCAATGCGGTGCAGATATTCGTGAATGATGGGACGACCCGTCTTTTTTTTCTTATGCTTCAAATTGGGAATGTAAGGCGCAAACGCATAGCGGAATTGTGACATAGTTATGTGTTATGAGTCGTGATCGGGCAAACAACTTAGGTGCTTCATCATTTGCCAGGTACTATGAATGCTCTTTCGGCAATCATACAGGGGATCGTGCGCTGCACCTGGTGCTTCGTAAGCGTCTACCAAGTCGTAGGCTATCTCAGCCATGAATGCCGTGCCAGATAATCTGCAAATGTGAGCTGCACCTTCCATGTAGAATGTTCGGTGGTCGCGGAAATTGTTATGACTAATCGGAATTTCAATATGATATTTATAACAAATGTTGCGCAAAATAGCCATATCGAAATCTGTGCCTTGACACCAGAGATTTACCTCGGTTGCGTCGCAAGCCTTTTTTACATAATCTATCCAGCGGAAAAAGTCTTTCACTACTGCTTGAATAGGCGAACAAGGCATACCCTCGTTATCGTCACCCAACACAGCGTCCTTGGCTTCGTCGCTACGTTCTGACCACCATTTGGCGGTATCAGCATCGAACGTAAAGCCGTCAATAAACATACCGCGTAAGTCTACGTGTGCTGAAAATGTGGGATAAGCGATTGGTTTCCTTTCATCAAAGAAAGGGGTATCTTCTCCATTTCGATTCCACGCAACTGCCCCAATGCTCATGACAGCAGCTGTGGGGCGTAGCGAACAAGTCTCTAAGTCGAAGGTTATATCAATCATTACGCGAAGCTATATATTGATTCAACAAAGACTGAATACCCACACTCTCCCACGGTTTCCAATTCTCATCGGTAAAACGCTTGATGGTGGTGCCTGTGCTCATGCCCTTTTGTGCCATAAAGTCGCCAAACTTTACACAAAGCCCACCTTGCGCTTTTTTCAAGCAAGAGTAAAACACATTGGGTTTGTCGCACTGAGCCAACGTATAAAGGTACCCTTTGTCGCCAAGTGTTGCGCCAAGCACATCTGTTTCAACGTAATCGAGCAGACATTGCGTCACGTCAGGTAAAGCTAAAAATTGATTTTTGCAATTTTCAATACCCACAATTTCCCATTCTGAAAATCCTTTTTGAAAGAAACGAAGGTAAAATGTTGACATTGAAAATCCAAAATCCATAAAAAAGGTTTGCATTGCCTTTTTTTCTTCGAGTGAAACAGCGTTAATATCTAAAGCTATTCCGTCTTTAAGAATTTTATGGAGAATTTCTTTGGTCATTCTATTTTTAATTTTTATTTTCGTTGCAAATTTAATAATTAGAATTGAAACATCAATACTTAACATTGAGAAATTTTCGGATTTTTCGATATTTGGCTTATTTAATAACTTAAAAACAATAGAGAACTATGTTGTACAGATATAATTATTCGTACCTCGCGGAGTGGATAGAGGCAAATGCACAGATGCCCGTTAACACCATTCTTCAAGCCGTTGGTTCAAAATCGAACAACAGCCTGCGCTCATGGGAGCAAAAGTTATGCGCCATGCCAGTTATTACCTTGCTGCGTTTTTGCAACTCGTTTCAGATTCCTATCGAAGCGTTTATTTGCAACACAGGCGAACCGTTTAAAGACCATGTGCGTATTTCCACATCGGCACAGTTTGAACCCGACGGTGGCTACACCACCGACCCGACACTCAGACTGCCTGGTGAGCGAAAACCTTTAGACCCTACAAACGTAAACATTGTTCCGTCGGTTCTGCCCCATGTAATTGCTTTCACTCCGTGCAAGGAGGGGCAAACAGAAGGTGTGCTCAAAACGGATGCGGAAGCTGAAACGACAAACGAACCATGCGATGGCGACAAATTACAACCAGAGGCTGGCGCAAGTTTGCTTTCGCTTATCACACTCCAGCAACAGCACGCCACAAACGAAGCCGAGCATCTTAAACAACAACAAGCCATGCTCGACATCATCAAAGCGCAACAAGCGCAAATTAAAGCACTGACCCAACAACTGCAAGAGGAAAGAATGCGTAACAAAGGGTATAACACTATGGTAGCTGAGCCTTGATCAGTTGCTAAGGGTTTACCGTCCGGAAACAGCAGAAAGGTTAGAACGAAATAGGCAATTCGTTCTAACCTTTCATTTTAAGTAGGTAGCAATGATATGCTATCTCTCGTTTACCGCTGCCAAACGTCTGCGGTAAAATTCCTTTTCTTCAATCGGGGTAAGTGTGGTGTCGGCTGACCGATAAGGCACCTCTATATACCACAATCCATGATGAAGGAATATGATGGGCGTTTCGTTTCCAAAGGTGTACATAGGCAACTGACCTTCTTTTTTGTTATCGTGAACAAAACGAAGAATGCCAATCAATTCCGTTTCGCTCACCACCGGAAGATCATACATCTCTTTTTCAAAATGTGTGTTCGATTCGGGATAGAAAAAAGCTCGTCCATCGGGTGTAACCACTTTTTCCCAACCCTCTTTCGACAAGGTGTTGTTAAACTCCACAGCAACTACACCACCAGCCATGCCGTTAGGCGACTCGTAATAGTGGTCGGCACCAATCTTTTCTGCCCACTGACGGGCTTGTTCTTCGGCAGCTGCGCATTTATTCATAAACGCTTGCAAACGCTTGCCTGTTTCGCTCTCGGCTGTTACCGAATAGTAATACTTTACTTTTTTCATGAAGCTCTATTATTTAAAAAAAACTATTTAGCTCGACAATAAATGACGGGTTCTCCGCATTCGTCATTACGCATTTTAAAACCGCGCATTTCAAGTTCTTGCAGGTATAGCGACAAGGGGTCGCCCAACGGACAAACCACGGCTTTAAAATAAGTGCGTAATTGGTAATCGGTAAACACATCGCAATCTTCCGTCCAATGGTCCTGCGGTTTGTACTGATTGCAAAATGCTTGTATCTTAGATGGGATTACAAAGTCTTGCAGCGTAACTTCGGCTTTTTCGCTGACTTCATAATCTTGTTGTTTTCTCTTGCTCATAATCACTAATGTTTTTTGTCATACTGAAAAGCCCATATCAACAAGCACAAGAACACGACCATTAAAAGGATTCCCTTTGCTCTCCCCCACCCTATTCTTGGTTTTATGTTCGAGGTGTTTTTTTCAGCAACATTGTTGATACTATCATGCTTCGTCAGGGACTTTTCGTTGGCATTTAAATTGTTTTTTCTTTCACGGCTCAAACTGTCTACATATTGTTTCAAGGCTTGCTCTTGACGGAGAAACGAAACATCAACTTGTGCTTGTTTGGCACGATTACCCTTGCGCTGAATGGTGCGATTAGTCTTGATGGTTTTATTACCCTCAGTGTCGTAGGTTTCTGTAATTTGCTCCGTAATGGTTTCTTCGCTTGTGTCGGTTTCGCAAACGTCTGCCGAAAAATGTGTGCTATCGGTTAGGGTGGTGGTTGTGGAACCTTTCTGTACCTCTACCACCTTTGCGCTATCGGCAATAGACAAGGATGTGCTATCCTCAGTAACGGTTGACACATGATGCTCTGTGGTGCGTGATGACACACAAGCAGTGAATAAAAAGACGGACAATAACGTCAGAAATGAAATAGTTTTGCGCATATTCTTTTTGTTTTAAATGATAGGGCAAAATTAAGGCATTCATGGCGAAGGGTACGGACAAACACAAAACACCGCACTACCCTTGCGGATAATGCGGTGTAATTGAAAAGAACAGATTTTATTCGTTATTTTTTACGCCAGACCCAACCCCTTTGTGCGTTCTCCTCAGAGAAAAACTCTATCGAATCATCATTTCGCACATAAATGAATGAATGCTGCTGCGTGTTGGGATGAAGGAAATGGGTAAAGGTTACATGCCCATTCTTTGTTGTATAAGTGGTTGTAAAGTCTACACCTTCACTCTCGGCTACGAACCTAACATTTCCTTTTTTATTGAGCGTTATAGTGAAGCCGACGGGTGTATTTTCTCTATAAGCAGTCATTTCCCATGTACCATGTAGGGCTTTGTCGTGAGCAGATGCGTCGGTGTAGTCTGTAAAAGTGCGTTTTTTAGCCCCATATTCTTCAGTATGTTCCAAATAGTGGGTTTCACCAATAGAATCCGTACAGGTTACTCGGTCTACATTACTCGCAAGATCGGTCACAGTGAGCGTCCCGTAAAGTCGGTTATTTATATTAGGCTCTTTATACGTTGCAACCGTAAACGTGGTTAAAAGGTTATCTCCAGCCGTATTCCATGTTCCGAAATAATAAACATTATCGTAAGTAAGCATACCTGAGACTAATTTACCCGAACTACTAAAACTCATTACAAGGTGGTTGCGAAAGAATGAATATTGGGTATCAGTTTTATCCATAAAATTGTTTTTAAAAAACCACCGTTTGCCATACAGATAGTTTTCGATTGCTATGGGGTTAACACCATTAGCCCCGTCTCCATCGCCACTGCAAGAGGTTAAGCCTACACACAATCCTATACTTACCAATATGGCCATAGCACTATTTATTAGATACTTCCTTGTCATGTATTTTCTATTTTCAAATGTTCTACTTAACACCACGCACTAAAACGCGAGCGGCAGCCTTTCCTATAAAGCTTGCTAAGGTACGCATCATCTTGTCGTACTCATTTTTGTTTGCAGGCTTTTCGCATTCGGCATTAAAACTTTCGAGCGTCTGTTTATCGTCAAAACGAATTGACATAAAACCTGCTGCATTCGCTCCATAATGTTGTGCTTTTAAAAGCCAAGGCTTGAAGAAGCCTTCATATTGCGCTAAGAACTTATTCCACTCATCAGCATATTTTCCAGGGTAATCCTCAATAATGGGTTCTTGTCGTTTCTTTTCTTCTTCTTGTTTAGCAAAAAGTGATGCTTGATAAGCTTCAGGATTGGTGGCTTTCTGCATTTCGTCTATTGTGCCGTAGATATTGAAACGAATGAAAGCCGGGTTGCCCACTTTACGTTTGCCATTGTAGACAGGTTCAAAACTTACGCACACATCAAGCAAACCCTTTCGTTTTAAACGGTTGATGTCATCAATGCTTGTTTCAATTACCTTTTTGCGAAATTGCGAATACTTAGGATAAGCCTCTTTCAGCACACGTCCGTCTGCCCAAGTAATCATGCCAAGGTATTCCTTAATTTTGTTTACGGTAAGGTCTACGGTGCGCTTGTTCCATTTATGCCCACTACTTACGCGCAACAAATAGTAAATCATGGGCATGCGCTCCACTTCACCAATTAGAGCTATATTGTCGGGATGCGACACATAATCTTGCGACATATCAAACACGCGGTCAACCACATCGGGGTTAAGTCCAAACACCACACCTGTATTATTGTCAGACGACATGGAACCTTGCGTAAATACATTGTATTTTATCATCGCATCCTTGCCATTCTCATCTTTGCCTGGTGCATCTACTTGTATTTTCAACACCTCCTCTACGGCTTTCGCTGCCGAATAGTAATTGTTGATGGAAACACCTAACTCAGCATAGGAGATACTGAATTGCAAAATACCCGAATTTTTTACAGCTTCAGAAAATAAGCCTCTTGGCACCTTTTTAGATTTGCATAAATCAGATCCAAAAAATTCTTTGATATAAGGTTGCAAATGTTCTGATACCTTTACCAACACGGCTTGTTGCAAGAGTGTAAGATTTTTGCTGATCCTTGTATAAGAGAATGGCGTGTTTATCCAATTCGATTGTATTATATCTTTACTATCCATGACCATTTTTGTTTAGTCAGCAGGTAAAGTGATACTAAAATAGTTTACCTGCTTAGTACCTATTTAGGTAAACTGGTACTAAAGTAGTTTACCACGCAACTTCCTAAACTGTTGATTTTCAGTGATTATACACCCACCTATAATATAAATATAAAGAGAAACATATTTTTTCCTATATTCTTTATATTAAATAAGAAGGGTAAACTATCTTAGTAAATAGGTAAACTACTTTAGTACCAGTTTACCTGTTTTATTGCATTTGGGTAAACTACCTTAGTACCTGTTTACATTTTGCACTTTTAGGTAAACTACTTTAGTAGCAGTTTACCTTACTTATTCTTCTATTAGAAAAACTCATAAGGTAAACTGCTACTAAAGTAGTTTACCTTACTTATTCTTCTATTAGAAAAATTCATGAGGTAAACTGCTACTAAAGTAGTTTACCTTCTCCATTCGTGTGATTTTCTACGAACGCGATAACAACAAGTTAAAGATCATCATAGTTCTTATTCTCGCTTTTCTTAAAATTCTCAACATCGCCATAGAACAGACTGATGAGATATTTTCTTTGAAGAATGCCATCTGGTCTTATTAACTTCTGCATAATAATGCCTAACATTTTCTTTTCTTCAGCGTCAGGCACATAGAATTGAAAACCTTCTGGATCGCCATCACTATTCTTCAGTACATCAACAACGGCCTTGGAGTATTTCTCCTTTAACTGTTTTAGGATGTTAGCAAATGGTGTTTTTGCCAATTCGAGAGAAGAATAATCCATAGAGACTTCCACCGCAAACACGTTTTTGTCTTTAGGATTAAAGAATATCATGAACTCAGAGTCCTCACCCATGAACAAACCTTTATATATTTTCACGCCAGAAGGAGAAGCCTTTGTTTTAGCTACATCACAAGTAAGACCTTTAGCTTTCAACTTCTGCGTAAACAACTCTACGTTGCCATTCAAGGGAATGCCCATGAATTTCATGTGTGTCTGTCCTTGCACAATCATGCAGAACAAAGACAGCAATAAGGTAACTATTGTCTTTTTCATTGTCGTATAGAATTTAGTCGTTCTTATGCTTATCCACGAACTCAATAACTGCTTGCAATGCCAAGTCGCGAATAGGTATGCCCGTTCGCATTTTCATGAGCGTAATGCGTTCGTAGTATTCCATGGGGACTGAAATGGTAATGCCGTTCTCAGACTTCTTAGGACGCGCCTTACTAATTGGTGCAGCGTTTGAAAATGAAGTAGTTTGCGCTGGTGTTGTCTGCTCTTGCTGTGGCTGAACGGGCGCCATTGCTTGCTGCGCGTCTGGGGTGGATTGTGTTACTTGTTGCTCGGTTGCGGTTGTTGGATTATTCAATATACGTTCATTCTCTGCCACAACGGGAGAGGCTTCAAGATTGAATGGTGTGAACTTGCGTTCTTGTTTTCGTGCCATATCAGTGATTTTTATAGTCATTATAACGAGTGATTATTCGGGCATGCTTTCAAGTATCTCTTCTGTAAACTTCTTATAGTCCAGCCCTACCCTACTATAAGGTGCATACGTAAAGATGTCCTCGTTCATAGCCTGCGCTTCTACCATCTTGGTATCTCTGCGCGTATAGGCATCGAACATGTAGTCATCAAACTTCTCGCCTAAATATTGTTTGAACTGCTTGGTCGCATTGGTTTGGTCGTTACTCATTACCATCAACAAACCGCGAATATCAAGGTTAGGATTTAGATCCTCGCGTGTTTCCTTCACTGCATTGATGATTTCAGCAATACCTTTGGTGGCCAGCATCTCCAACTGCACCGGCAATACCACACTGGTGGCAGCGGTCAGCGCATTGTGTGTGAGCAATGACATAGCCGGAGGACAATCTATCAGCACATAATCAAATGCTTCGGTCACATTCATTGTACCTTCATCAGCCAACTCGGTACCTTGCATCTCTATTAAAGGTTTACCCAACAATTTACAAAGTGCTTTGCGTGGCACCGCCATTTGGTTTAGGAATGGTTCTATGCCTATTAATCGTCCTGATGCCGGAGCAAGGTATATGCCCTCTCGCACTTGATATACGGGGATTTGCCCTTGTTGTACCAGGGCATCATACATAGTCGGCTTGCCCATTTGCTGTGTTTCGCTCCAACCAAAGAGGAATGAAGCACACGCCTGTGGGTCAAGGTCGATAATCAATATACGCGGAACGCGTCTCTTCCCTTCTACGTCTACACCAAAGAAACCTTTACCGAACCGACGTAAACCGGTTGCAAGGTTCTGCACTGTTGTGGTCTTGCCTACCCCACCTTTGTGGTTGACGAAGGCAAGCACTTCTCTGAGTCTTTCTGTTGCCATAAATCCAAGTATTAAAAAGTTTAATTGTTCGTTTGTTCAAATGTTCAAACAAACAATTAAACATTTGAACAAACAAATATTCAAACAAATGAATATTTGTTTCTTGCTGCAAATTTAAGATTTGTATATTACACCACAAAACAAAACGTTCATTTATTTATATAAACAATCAAATAAACATTAAAACAAATGAATGAACAAATATACGTTTCAACGAACATACAAATAAACAAACGTGTAATTGAATAAATGTTTGAATGTTCAAACAAACAAATAAACAAATACACAAACGTTCATTTGTTGAAATGTTTGTTTGTTCATTTCAATAAATAAACATTTAATTATTCCATTTGTCGTTTACATCGATCGTTATTTTGTCAGTTTGGCTATTTAATGGTTCAGTACGTATAGGCAAAATGCAGTAATTTGTTTTCATTCCAGCCTTCACGATTGTGCCATTCGGTACGTAGGTGTAGTAGTTTCCCGTGCCGAAAAGTTTTGAGCCTATTTGTGTCTTTCCGTCCGCTGGAGTGTCGTAGCACAGAATGCGTTGCCCACTTTGCCAATATCCTTCAGGTAGAGAGACATTTCGCAAAACGGCAAAAACTTCTAATTTCGTAGGCATTCTATAATGAGGGTCTTCTATCAGTTTCGATGGAGTGGGGGAGGTTGAGAGCATGACGTTACATATCTCCGTACAAGACAGGTAAAAGCGAGCTGTATCATTGGTGGCTATCAATGTATCAACCTTTGCAGCATCATTACCAGGCAATGAGGGGGGAGTGTCATCTATATCTTTTGGCAAATCCAGCTCTCCGCACCCAAACACCGAAAGCAGAATAAAAATAGAATACGAAAAAAAGCAGTGATTTTTTTGAGCCATATAACGTAAAGAATGAAAAAGAGCGCACTGACTATATGATTATGATGGCACTATATAGCCAGTGCAATTCCTTGCAAATGATTAAATGTTTATATCGTAGCCATTCTCGTCCCACATATCATTGAGCGATATAGAAAAACCTTGCTTGTGGTTGTAGAACGATCCGTTAATGGTAGTTGTCTTGTTACGCTCGAAGTGTACATTCGGTACGGTTATCGATGAATAGGGCGTTCCTGATTTACTGTTGGTGGTAAAAGTAATGTCCGTTGTATAGCCATCAGCAGGCACCATCACGTAATAAGTGAGTGTAGTTCCGGTAGTACCAGCTAACGACGAAACGTCCGTGGTACGCTGATTTTTCATGGCGTTCATCACGTCGAATGTCTGTAAAGAGAAATCTTTATATTCTTGAAATGAAGCGTCCCATGTGCTGCAATCCGTTGGAAAAACATCTGTACTTTTTACAATCATACGAGCCACTAAACGATCCAGTGTAAGATTTACCGTTTGTGCTTCGCCGATCCCCACCACAATGTCACGTTGTGCGCCAAAGGTGTCTGAGGTCTTAGCAGAAGAAAGGAGGGCGGGGATAGTTGCACCCGAAACAGGTGTAAGCACGTTGGCAGGTAACTCCCATGATGCCGAGGTCGCATCCAATAGAGTAGGGGATGTACTTCGCGTAGCTATCACTTTTAGTGTGTGTTCGCCATAATCGAGCGTCAAGTCAGGTTCGGCAAAGTCAGCTGCCGTATTGGTTTGATGCAACACCTGTAACAACTTGCCCGACGTCTTATCGTAGTCCATAATGTAAAGGTCGGTCAACTCCGTACCATTTGCCGTGAGGGTAGCTCGCGAATGTGGCGCAGCAGGGCGCAATGTGGTGCCGTCGCTCGTGCCACACTTCAAGCGTACATGCGCTTTGCCGTGGGTAGGCTGATTAGTCACTGACTCTGTAAAAGAGCCTTCGTTGTCGTTTGAGCATGATGCGCTCATGCAAATAGTCATTATTGCAATGACTGCAAAAAATAAATTTCTCATTGTAATTGTTAGATTAAAAAAATGATGAAAAAGATTTGTTTACAAAGTTCGTGTTAGGGTAATAGGGGAGGAGGTAAAGAAAAGGTATGCACATTCTTTTGTGTCGATCGTCCGTTACTTGCCGGCATGCGCTTATTTCGCACGTTCGTGTGACAAGCCAAACCACACCGCCCCAAAATCAGCAAAGGATAGTTTATAGGTTGTAGCACGGATAATGGCACAGATCGCACAATACATGGCTTTTCGGTGTGGTTTTCTTCCGCACATACATTCACCACTTGCTCTGCTGTTTCCTTGCATACATTCACCTGTGGCTTTTCGTTCGCTACTGCTTCCGTAGATTGTTCCTTCACCTTCAAAGTTTTATTGAAAAGTTTTTCCAATTTTACGCCCTCCCTATAAAAGAACGCGCAGCCACGATAACTATTCGACTTGTTGCGTTTCTCTTCAGGCATGAAAGTTTTACAAAAACCCGATAACGTGTAGGTATTGCCTTCAAACGATACCTTATTGTCATCTACCGCAACAACCTCCTTGCCATCTACAAAGGTTAGTTTGTCACCAGACTTCACCCCTATTGCTGCAAAGGTAAATTTGCGCGAAGGGTCAACTTGCTTTACCGTTGTGGGCTTATCTACTTTTTTAGCAACAGTCTTTTTTGCCGTAGAATCCTTGCTCGATACAACCTTAGTAGTACGTTTCGCATTTAGTACGTAACGCTCTAAAACATTTATATCACATTCCACGTTAGGAGCTACTAACACATCGTCTACATGCTCACCCACAAAGGTTTGGTCTTCTTCAACCTTTGGGCATAAAACATACACATTGCCATTATTGTCAACTGCTTCTACATATTCACCGTCTTCTGTACCTAAATACAAGCGCATGCTTTCGGCTTTTTTGATTATACCCAAACGATCCGCATCAAACATCAAGCAAAAGCTATGTTTCAACTCATAGCCATTCCTTACTTGCGCTTCACAATCACCTGCTTTAAATTGAATGGTATTGTCGCCACGTTTACCACAAACAACAATATTCTCTCCCTTACCCATTTTTACAAGTTTGCAAATAGTCTTCCAGTTGGGGACATTCACGCACAATTCAGACGAACGATCCAAACAAACGGAGTACCATTTTACTAAAACGCATTCGTGCTTTGCACGTGCAGCAATACCTTCAAACATAATATTGGTGCAAACATCATAGTCCATGTGTTCTTTCGTCGCGGTCATTTGGTAAATATTCTTACCTTTCATTTTCGCGCACATTTTCTTAAAGTCTGCTGCCAAAATGCGCATACCCGAAGTGTCACCCTTTATATTACTAAAAGCAACAGGACACACTTTCATACTACGGCCATTTGTAGCGACTAAGCATTTACGCTCGGCATCAATGAAAATAAAAGCATAAGCCGGATTCCAGAACTTAGGGTCGGTAAAATCGCACAACTCTCCCAACTCCTTAGTGACGGCAAAGGTTACACTGGCTTCTACCTCACCTTTGTTTTCAGCCACGAACAAATGGCGTTTACTGCCCACACCTACCAATAACTCGAATTTTGCCACAAGATCGAAAATTTGGTTTGTTGGGAATGCACAACGGAAATTGCCTACCTCCACATGGTGCAAATTGTTAGCGTCCTCTCTTTCAAAAAACATATCATTACCCATGTGTTTTGGTGAATTAATCTCACGTGCTGTAAAACTACCCACAACGTCGTATCTACGCATCAATGGCCAAACATCGTCCGCTATCTTGTACAGTTCATTCAATATAGCCGTATTCAATTCTTTGTCAGTCATAACTATGTATCGTATTAAAATGTTTTTTGTTTCGTTGTGGGGATAGTGAAATTTCGCTATCCCCATAACATGAGTATCTATTTTGCCGTGAATGCTCCACCAATTAAAGGCAGAAGGAACACGCCTACACCTATTAACGAGAATAACACCACACACACGCAAGCCACTACCAATGCACCGATGATATACTTAATAATCTTTTTCATGAGTTACAATTTATTTAAATGCGCGAATATCTTCGGCAATGTCGTAAGCATCCAAATCGAACACAATTCCCTTAAAAATCATTTCAGTCAAAAACTTATCCAACTTATCAGGGTCGCCCAAATCTTCTTCATTGTCACAGTAATCTTCATTTTCCAAATATTCGTCGAAGTTACAAATGTATTCACGAATGATTGTACGGAGGTCATTAGCCCATTCGCTATCATCGTCAGAACGGATGCCGATTGTGTGACAGGCTACTTCATTGGTCAAATCATCGAGCGAAGCATGACTTTTAATGTAGCCGTTGAAGTAGTAATCGAAAGTAATAACGTCTTCCAGCAGCCATCCGTTCGGCTCGTTGATAGCTGACCAACGATCACCGTTTTCAACGTACCCCATGCGCTCGCCAGGTTTGCTGTTAGATAAGGTCTTGGCAATTACGCCACGTTCGTTAAGTCGTTCAACATACACATCGCCATTATAAACAATGCTATTTGAGTTCTCTACACGCTGAATGTTGTTCTTAAAAGTTTTCATAATCCGTAAGTATTAAAATGTTTATTTTTATGTTTTGAAGTTGTTTTTTACATGTCTGATAGAACCCAAAGTCTAACCAAACCTTCCACATCATTTGTGGCAATTAAAAGCAAAAGGTTAGCTGCTGCTCCAATATACCTCCGTTGTTCTTTTTCGGGTAATTGAGCAATGTTTTTGCTGTTGAACCAATCACGCACTGCTTCTAAACTACCTCGTGATACGCCATCAAACATATCCAGTTCAATAGTAGCCAGCGTGTCTTCGCTAATTTGCATTCCGTTTTCGTTCATGTCGATCATTAAACGAGTAGCAATAATTTTTTTTAAACGTTCTCTCATTTTCAGTCGTTTTTTTGATAGTCTATAACAAGGTTTACTTCAGTTCTAACGATACACCAAGTGCATCAGCAATCTTGTCCAGTACGTCAATTCCAACGGAATACTTTCCTTCCTCAACTCTGCATACATTTGCTTTGGTGATGTCGGCAGCTGTGGCGAGTTCTTGTTGTGTCATATCGCGTTGAAGTCGAATACTTTTTATACGTTTTCCAATAGCGGAACGTATTCCGCTATTTTCGCGTTCACACGCAAACGATAAATCCGAGTAGAAGTCTTGCAGCTCCTCGTCGCTTGATTGAGAGAATAGCTCGTCAAACAGATCCGCCAACTTGCTACCGCCATAATTGTAGCATTGATTGGCGTAATCATCATACGGAATGTCTACAGACTGATCCCAGTTGTCCTTATTCCATGCAGCCACACATGCTACGCATTCTTTGATTATAGCTGCTTGTAAATTTGTCTTTTCCATTTTTTTATTTGTCGTTAAAATTCATGTTCATTCTTGCCTTATCCTTCACTTCGCTCCGATCGATAAGCCCTAATTCAGCTTCGTGCCTATATTCGTCGAGTAGGTGCTCATAGTTAGAGTTATTGTGACGGTGAGAGGCTTGTATAATAGCAATAGCATGCTGCTCATCTTCTATACGTCTAAGAGGATTTTCTCGCTCCATTGTGCGTATAAGTGTTGCACGCTTCGTGCTATAATTGTCGTATTGCTTGGCTTCTACTTTTTCTATTTGTTGTCGTTTGTAGTCGTTTTTTTCTTCGGCGATAGAGCGTGCAACATCCATAGTTACCCATTCATAGCCATTGCAATTAGCCAATAGTCTCACTAATCGCTTAGCCCATGTATCGCGCACCTGCGTCCATGTCTTTACCGTTTTAAGCTTTGTTGCTTTTCCTTCTACTAATTTTAGGAAATCCTTCTCTGAATTTAAGAAGAAATTATTGAACTTATCTTGATAGCCAAAACCATTCCAATTCTCCCCATAATGTTCTTCATACACTTTATGGGTCGAGATGTATTCTTTAATTTTACCGCGCATGGCACCGCTCCACACTCTTCTATACACCTTCTCGTTACATATACGAAAAACGTCGTTAGGGGATTTTTTAGACGCATTGTCAATGTTGGCATAACGCGTCAAAACGTACACTGAATTATAAGTAGCCATTGTTTCAAACCGAATTACTGTTGCCGCCAGTTCTAAGTTATTTTATATAGATGTTTGTACACGAAAAACGTCAGTCCTCGAAGATTTTTGTCCCAATTTCATGTTCGTAGACTGACCACCAGCCCTTGCCGTTAAGACTGCCTGATGCGATAATCAAGCCATTGCTGTCCCAGACAGTGTAGGATGAGCGATTATAAGGCTGTTGGAAATGTTCGCCCCGCACAATCCTTTTTATGTCTTTAATGGCTATTGCCTTATTGGTGTATTCGTATGGTTCAGACAATATCGTAGAGCCATTGTTGGCTGAAAAACTTGCGTAATATTTCATCGCTTCAAGCCGAATTGCTGTTGCCGCCAGTTCTAAGAGTTTTTTGTAAAAATGATTTATCGTTCCCACCGTGATGTCGCTTCACCTTGTGCCAGTCGTGCTGAAGTGGGTAGGCTTTTTTTTAAAACGTTGCCCAATCGTTTAAGTCTGTCGTATCGCTGTTTGCCCAATACTCTTCCACCCTTGCATAGATGGCTTCTACGTTTGCGCCATGCAGCGTTTTAATCTTCTGTGTAAACGCTTCAACATCTACCTGCCATTTGTGGTCTAAACCCTCCAGTTGTGCAGCGTCCTCCACATGTGCCACAAGTGCTGAAACATTGCAGCGAAAGGACTCAGAAACGCTCGTGCCGTTTAAACTATCTGCCAGGAATTTCCACTCGTCAGGAGTAAACACCCCCCGCAGTTCTCCGGCTGATACCATGCGCACGCGTCGCAAGTTTTGCGCACATTCCACAACGGCTTGATTGATAGATTTTCCGTCGCCCGTAAGCCACTCAATGAGTTCTTCCGGCAAACGAATGGTTGCATTCTTTATTGCCATAATCGTATTACTTATTGTTTGACATTGCAAATGTACGAAGAGTTTTTTAAACCCACAAACATTTTGCACATTATTTTGTGTGCAATTTATTTGTTTTTTATTCGTTCAATCGATCAACCTTTAAAAGTTGAGCGCAAACAGTCGCATAGCATTTGCAATCCCAGACTTAACTCTGTTGTTGCTTCCTCGGCTGTTGGTGTGTTCACCGCAAAATATTCAAGCATTGCGGTTGTTGCGAGCTGCACTGATTCTCTGTCCATGTCGATTGTCACTGTTGTTGTCATTTCTGTTGTTTTTTTTTAAATATTAATAATAAATGAATTTACTAAGATAGCTCATATTTCCCTGCCTTAACGGCGTAACCAATTTTAGTCAATTTTGTTCTCCCGAAGGATTGTACGTCGCTATACCAGGGCGTAAAAGTCAAAAAAATACTATCATCTTTCAGGCTGCATCCCAGAATGTCACAACCGACACGATGCCCCCTGCTGTATGTGCCTCATATATGCGTTCTTTGCCTCACGTAAAGTACGATAACACTCACCGCCACATTTATACGGGTCGTCAACGGGAAAATTATAATAATCTATTTTCATAATTGGTGAATTTAGATAGGATGTAATTAGGGAGTGGCTCACAAATCATGCACCACCGCTACATTATTCTGCAAGGAGCGGTGATTATTTTCATAAGCTATAACGTTAGTATAATACCATACTACCGCCTGTGCCATTTGGTCTTTTACGGCGTCAAGATACTTTCGTGCCGTTTCCTGTCCGCAGATTTCGAGGTGCCGTTCGGGGTAGCGTCCTCTTTGGTCGCCACTGGCGACTTGCACAATACAAAATGTGCGGTCGGTTCCATGAGTTGCCACAAAGCCCTCGCGTGCCTCGCATTGCGCCACGGCTGCCTTTAAATTCTCGGCTGTGGTCTGCACAACTTGCAACACGCACCACGGCCACTCCTGTGCAGTTAGGAGGGTGTGCCCTTCGCGTTCCTCAATCTCGTAGGTGTAAATGGTTTTTGATGTAGTCATTTTTTTCTATATTAAAAGTAGGAGCCATCTTCCACTAACTGAAGAGAGCCATATTCTAATTTCGTCTGCAAATCATAACACAAGGCCGTTGCATCTTGTCGGGCATCATTTTCCAAACATGCAATTTGTTCGCTCTTTTCCAGTTCGTCGCTTTCATACACAAACAAACCTTTTTGTATGCCTTCGCGAATAACGTTTAACAAACGCTTTATGCCAGTCTTTCGGCTATTCACCAGGAAATAAGGCTGCATTGATGCGGAAGACTTCCACGCGTCGCAAGTAGAAAGTAAAAAGATTTTCATAAACCAGTCGTTTTTTTCGCGTGCTATAATAAGGGATGCTTCCCCTATTATAGCATTCTGCTAATAAGTTGCCTTATTCGTTCTTGTCCACAGATACCGTTATTTGTGTGCTTTCGCTCACTTCATAATAGTCGCTATTTACATATATATTAAGATCTGCACGATTAAAAATGCCTTTTAGGTCTGGATTGAATTTTGGCATTTTGGTGTTTTCTCTGTGCGCTTTGTGGCACAACCGGAAGAACTCCAAGAGCCTTGTTTTCTCTTCCTCATCGTAGACTAAATACCTGTCGAGCATAGCTATTGCACCTGCTAAAGGGTAGCTCAAGCAAAAGTCGTGGGAATAATCAGTCCAGACTCGCATATTTACCAACCAATTATTTTCGTCGTCGTGGATTATGTCTAAACACAGCACACAATCTTTTTCGACGTCTACGAGAAACAAATCATCTGTTTTACTATTAACAAGTTGAGCAAAAAGTTCTACGCCTTCAGCAAGGCTAAATCCGTATTTGCTTAATATCAATGCTACTTTATCTGAAAGTTCCATAATGCTATTTTTTTAGAGGGACTATAATGTGAAGCTATTTTTTTTTTGAATATGCGGCTTTGGTAATTTCGCCAGCCTCGCATAACGTGACACCCTCCCCCGTTTCGGGGGGTGTGCTGCCGTGCTCGTTGGTTGTGCTGTCCTCTTCAGCGGTCTGGGCATCCACCACCCCAAACCACTCGCGCAAGGTTTGCACGGCTCCCGTGTCGGTTGCTTGCCATTGTTGGGCGGTTTTGTTCCAGCGTGCGCCGTGTGCTTTTATTGCTTTGCGGTTGCGGTATGTGGTGCGGCTGTCGCCCACTACTGCCACGCCTTCGGCAATTTCCACGAGTTCCAAACCCTCGGCGGGTGCCTCGTCGGTTGTGTCGGTGTTCGTGTCGGCTGCCTGAGCCTTGCCTTGTTTGGGGTCGGTAGGATCGGGAGTTGTGGGGGTGTAGCTGCGTTTGTTCCACGCAATGCGGGCTAACGTCTCGGCGTTCTCATTGTAGCCGCGAGGGAAAAGGTCGCACACATCACTAAAGCCCAATGCAGTAGCCACGGCTTCTGCTTCGGTGTTGGTGTAGGTGTAATTTTGCAAATATCCGTATTTATTGCGGTTGTTTGCTTCAGGCACAACGGCGAAAATTTTCGCTAAAATTTCTTCGCGTGCCTCGTCGCTCATTTCTCGTGCCGTGTCAATGGCGCCGGAGTTGCTGCCCATCGTGAGGCGTGCAAAATCCGTGAATTCTGAATAAATTACATCTGTCGAGTCGTCCCAGCCGTTGAAGGTGTCGCGACGACTACAAAATAAATCGAGATCCGTTTTTTCGTTAAATTCTTCTTCGGTCGGTCCGTCAGTCCATGATAAGTCAAAGTCAGCCCCCCAACCGTGGCGTACCTTCAGGGAGAATTTAACGCCAGGGAAAGCAGCGCGACACATGGCCAAAATATTTGCCTTTCGTGCGTTGATGAGCTGTTTATTGGTGATTTTTTTGTCAGCCTCTAACGGGCGAACATCGCGCATAAGATGCGCCCACTTGTCACAACGCGCGCGGTATTCAGCGAGGCGGCGCACCTTTGCTTCTGCCGCCAGTCGTGCGGCTTCTGCCTCGCGTGCTTTCTCTTCCTCTTTTATGCGTTCTACCTCGCCGGCGAAAAGTGCTGGCCATTCTATAGGTACATAAATATATCGGGCGTAACTGTACCCCTCGGCATCTATTAAATAGTATTTACCAGATGGCGACACTACAAGGGTGCCAACGGTGTAGAAGGTCGCTAATTTTTCGGGGTCGCTTGTAGCGGCCATGTATTCTTCATCGGGCACATCGTCAGAGCAAAAACCGCCTTTTAATTCGTGAGACTGCACGAGCTCATCCGCCAACTCAGGGCGTGCAAAATCTTCTTCCGATACGTTTATAACTTCTTCCACATAACACAAGCGGGCGGGATTGTCTTCTGCGTGGGTGTAAAATGTAAGGGTGTGCAACTCTTCATATAACCCCTTGCCTCCGTCACATTTAAACCCGCTATTATCCGCCCAAAAGAAACCGCCCACAGCGGGCACGCCTTCCAGTCGGTCGGCTTCCTGCGCGTGCTCGTAATACTTCGTGCGCTTGCGTGCTGCCTCCTTCTCGGCTATAATTTCGCGTGCGCGTGCCTCGGCTGCGTCGGTTGTAGCCTTGCCAAATTCTTTGTAATAGGCGGGGCGTGAGAGGGGAGACATCACACCACACCAACCACAAAGGCCCTGGTATTGTTCCGTGTCGCTGCAATACGTGTTAAATTCTTCTTTGTCTGTCAATACTTTTACTAAGTTCTCAGCTATTTGATTTAATGTTGCTTTCATAAGTTTGTATATTTTGGGGGAGTAAAAAAAAATCAGTGATTAAAATTGTAGGCTATAATTAGAAGATCCAGTTTTCCGCGCCATTGATGCGATCTACGAGTCGAACACCAGGGCGACAAAGGTCCAGCACTTCGACGGCGGCCCAATAGGTAGGGCATACAACACAAGCGGAAGGACTCCCGACAACGGGGCCGCATACATTTACAAAAATCATGTAGCCGGAAGAAGTAAAACGAATTTCGTGATAATAATTGCCCATCGCTGTGCGCTGCATAAAAATCCATGTAGGGAGCGCGTTTTTTGTTTTAGGTTTGTAAGTTGCCATAATTTTTTTTGTTATTATTTATGATGTGGGTGCAGCGGACCTCGGACCGCTTGGAAAGCCTAAATACTTTTACACCCTATAATATAGCGGCTAAAAAATTATGCTTCGCACAGTCTTTTTTCTGTTTCCTCATATAAGGCCGCGCCGTTGTCAAAACGTCCGACGGCGTTAAGTTCGCACTCGGCAAACTGGCTGAAAACCTTTTCCGCCTGATTTGTGCGCTCGGCTATAATAGACGAAATGTATTTTATCATGTTGTGCGCTTGCATGTTGCTTAATCCTTGCAAGCCCGTCCAGTTATCCTCGCGCACGTCGTCTTCAGTTGGCGCGTAACGGCCGAAAGCGTCGTACTCGTCAACTTCTTCGCCGTTGTTATCATACACCGTCAAGGTGCCATCAAAATCCATGCACGCCCCTTCATAATAACCGGAGTTTATTTGCGCATTCAAAGTGAGTGAAAATTCACACCCTCCATAAAGAAAGTTTTCGGTATAAGTGGCGAGCGTGTTACCTTCTCCAGACTCCCAGCCTATAGACTCCAGACCTTCTAAAATATTGTCACGTTCGCACTCGTAATTAAACTCTGTGCCGTCTTCGTCGTACTCTCCCAACATTTCAGGGTCCCAGTCGTTGGCGTCTATATCGTCTTGTGTGTAATACTTTGCAGTGCCTATAACATAGTAGCGGCTGCAATTTGCCATATAAAAATTGGAAGTTGCCATAATGCGTTTTTTTGATTTGTTTTGTTTAAATTGTGGGTGCGGCGGACCTCGGACCGCCTGGAAAGCCTGAATACTTTTACACCCTATAATATGAAGGCTAAAATTTTATGCTCAATACGAAGACGATAGCAAGGCTCAATAAGGCAAAGCAAAGATACTGAGCGCCCGTAAGTGTTACGGGGTCCTCGTCGTCCCCTGGCGTGAAGTTGTGCTTTGTTTTTATCCAATGCCAAAAAGCGCGAAGGACTGAAAGCGTGAAGATCACGGAACGACGCACCAAAATAGCCAGGGCTGAAAGAATGATGCAGCAAAGGGAAAATGTGCTGACTTGCTTTGTAAAGTTGTATGCTTTTTCCATAATTCAGTAGAAATTGTAATTGGCTAAAAAACCTATATATTCCAACGTGTTATAACATAAGGCACGGCTTATATGTGGGCTTTTGTTGGAGTTTTGCGGCTACATGTAACGGCTGGCCATGTGGGCAGCATGGAGCCACTCAGGGCGCACGGCTGGCCATGTGGGCAGCATGGAGCCATTAAGGGCGCACGGC